>Ga0209023_10000216_pt1 | contig 99167 bp, 81 predicted proteins | sample LakOneMetagenome_FD_187468 | JGI IMG/M metagenome (GOLD analysis project Ga0209023, IMG submission 187468) | Freshwater and sediment microbial communities from Lake Erie, Canada (SPAdes) (version 2) | ecosystem: Environmental > Aquatic > Freshwater > Lentic | place: Lake Erie, Canada...
TGAAAATCAAGATTCAGGTCATACTTTTTAGCCAGGTCAAAGTACGGAGATTTTTCGCCTTCGGGCCTTGGTTGGGTTATTAGTACTCTTTTCACTGATTTGACCGATGTAACAGCTTGTGTTGAACCGTTTTTAGCCATAGTTTACGCTGAGATGCTAATACAAAATTACAAATTTTTACTTAAATACAACATTAAGCCCTTGTAAATCAGCAAAAGGGGGATTATTTCAATGCCGGCAATATAGAGCACAAAATGAAAACGGCTAATTTTTAACTGGTTCTGAAGTAATCCGTACGAGCGGAAAAACCGGAGCAACAGGAATAAACCTATACTAAGCAACGAAACAATTACCCCGATCTTTATGATGACAGGATCTGAAAAAGTCAGAATAACAATGAACGGAACCAGGAAAATACCAATGATCTTGTTGATAAGAAATATAACAAACACATAGGTATTGGTTATATCCTTCAATCCTGTTATCCAACCGGTGAACTTGAGCGTACTGTATTTTACCAGGTAAGTAACTCCTAACACCGCAACAGATGCCCCGATCATCAGCCACCTGTTATCTTCATTGATCAGCCCGTAATGCAACAAAAGGATATAAGCATACATGCCTCCGCTGATGATAAAAAATAAGTTGAAAAGTAAAGAAGGCAGTTTGGCCTGCAACAACTGGTCGGTCAACTGGCTTTGCCGGAGGGACGTATTAAAAAATACCCGGAACAGGTTTAGAAAATAACGGTTGTAGAAATAACGGAAAAATGCAAGAAGCAACACAATGCCCGTGATGAGGTAGAACAATGAGTCGGTATTCTTTTCTTTCCGGAATTCAACTGAAAGAGAAACAGGTGCATCCTTTGTATTTACAAACCGGTTGCTGAGTTTATATTCAGGAATCCTGATCGCCGGCTGTATAAGCGTATCAACCGGAACAACCAATTGCATGGTATCCTTTCGTACTGAACCCGTATCGGAAAGCTGTGTACTGTCGGGCTGCTGCGCTTTCACAAACATTGAAAACAGTAAAAGTCCGGTAAAGAAAAAGGAGAACCGATTCAATAATACTTTGTTTTAGCTGCAAAAATAGATGCTGCCCGTGAGATTCTTAAAAGTAATTGACATAACCAAAATGTATTTTGGATGCTTCCCGCAGGTTTAGTTTCACATCATTCCGTTTACCTGCTGCATAACTGATGTTGAGCAAACCAAATTTTGTTTCGAAAGCCAGGCCAAGGCCGGCACCGATATAACTGTTTTTCAGATCTATAGTTTGGTACTTATTTTTCACCCAACCGCCATCTACAAATCCAAACAGGAAAGAATTGAGATCGATCCGGTATCGGTATTCGGCCGTCAGCACAGCGTATTGCGTGGCATAAATACTTTCCTCGCTGAATCCACGCAGCAGTTTATATCCGCCTATCTGGAATAATTCGTTACGGAATATGTTGGGGCTTGTAAATACCCCGCCATTAACAGCTGCTTTGAATGTAGCTTGTTTGCCTACCGGAAAATAATGAGATGCACTGAGCTTTATCTTAAACTGGTAGGCCCTTTCCTTCAGCGAATCATAAAGACTGGCATAATTGAAAGAAGGATCTTTAATGCTTATCACGTCATTATTACGCTTTATATTTTTAATACCCACAGATGCTGTCAGTTTTATTTCATTCCCTTTTCTTGGGTTAAGGCGGTAATCTGTTTTACTCCAGTCGTAATCCAGCCCGATATTCACAGCGCTTACATCAATATTCGGCGGAAGTGTCTTCGTCGCTTTCACCTGGTTGGTATCAACTCCATTCGCCAGCAGAAAACTGTTTTGCCACTGCACAAATATTTTTCCCGACTGGTTTGCAGATAAAAGATACTGAACCCCCAACAGTGCATTTACTTGCAAAAAAGTGGAATCTTTTTTAAACAGGTCAAATGCAAAATCAAATCCAAAGGAAGAATTAAAGATATAAGGTTGCTGGTATCCAAGGTTAAGCCGGGGCGATTTAGCCTGCAACTGTTGCCAGTTGAGCAAAATAGTTTCGCCATTATTCAATGCATTTTTTAAGTTGAGGTTCACATCGGCGGTAAGCTGCAGTTTACCCGTCTGACTGGCATTGGGCAAAAACCCGATCAGGAAATTGGCCTGGCTGCTTCGCCTGGGTGCCAGGTAAAGATTGAGCACCGCCCCTGTTCCAAGCATGGTAATATCGTTGTGTTGTACTTCCTGCAGGTAAGGCAATTCAAGCAATCGTTTACTTACCTGCTCCAGTTTTGCTTTGTTATATAAACTGCCATTAGGAATATCCAAGTAATGCCGGAGAAATTTTTTTGAGATCTTAACCTTACCAAAAACACGAATACTGTCTAGCTTATACAGGGGGCCTTTCTTCGCCCTGAGCAGAGCATCCATCTTGTTATCATCTAACCGGATGCTGTCTAAAAATATTTCGGCAAACGGGTAGCCGCTCTTTTCATAATGATCCAGCAACCGTTGCTGCAAGGCTACCAATTGCTGAATATTAAGCAGTTTACCCTGGTAATCCTTTTCCCGGAACCTGCTGGCATCCATCGCCGTTTTGTCAATTCCATCCGGCATTAATTTTATCCATTGATATTGTTTGCCCAGGAACAAATAGATGGAAGTGAAATTTTCATTTTCAAAAATACTGTCAACCGATGCAGTAGGGTAACCTTTTGAGCCAAGTAATACAGGCAGGCCCTGGATGTAGCTGCTGCAAAGAGATTTGCTGGCAAACGTTGTTTGTAATTTTAAAGGCTGCAGGTTAAACGAGCTATCTTTGTCAACAAGTTGAATTCTTAGCTGGTAGAGCGCATTCTTAGGCACCTGTGCTGCAGATTGCAATGCAGGCAATAGAAACCCTGTGCACAACAATACAGGAAACAGAACTTTACGACTTAATAATTTAACGGGAGTCATCAATAACCAAATCTAAAATATTTCCCCGTACTTACCGGGGACTAAATCATAAATCTTTGCCGGGCATTTACATACATATCCCTTTTTGCAAACAGGCCTGCCATTATTGTAATTTTCATTTTTCCACTTCCCTGGCGCTGAAGGAAAAAATGATCGAAGCAATTATTAAGGAAATAAACTTAACCAGGACAGGCAAACAAGACAAATCCGGAATCATCTCAACACTTTATTTCGGCGGCGGCACACCAAGTATTTTAACCATAGCTGATCTGAAATTGATCTTTAAAGCATTGCAGGATCATTTTGTTTTTGCCGGTGACATTGAAATTACCCTGGAAGCAAACCCTGATGATATCAGTGCTTCTAAACTAGAAGAATGGAGATCCGTTGGCGTTAACCGCCTGAGTGTGGGCATCCAGAGTTTTGTGGATGAAGAATTAAAATGGATGAACCGGGTACATACGGCAGCAGAGTCGCTGAATTGTATTGATGTGATTCATAGAGCTGGCATCAATAATTTCTCAGTGGACCTGATCTATGGCTCGCCTTTACTGAGTGATGATAACTGGAAACGGAATGTGAAAACCGTGATTGAAAAAAATATTCCCCACATATCCTGCTACGCCTTAACCGTGGAACCAAAAACAGCTTTAGACAAATTGATCGCTTTGCATAAAAAAGAACCGGTTGATGCTGAAAGGCAGGCAAGGCAGTTTTTACTTTTGATGAAGTGGATGGAAGAAGCCGGATACGAACATTACGAGATAAGCAATTTTGCAAAACCCGGTTTACGGAGCAAACACAACAGCAGCTATTGGTCGGGTGAGCCGTACTATGCCTTTGGCCCTGCAGCGCATTCTTTTGATGGTAAAAAAAGAAGATGGAACATTGCAAACAACGCTTTATACATTCAGTCTTTAGAAAAGGGAGTGACTCCTTTTGAAGAAGAAACGCTGACAGAAACGCAACAACTGAATGAATACATCATGACGTCGTTGCGAACAATGGAAGGGCTGAACCTAGACCACGTGAGCAAGACATTTGGGGAAGAGAAAAAAAATATACTTCAATCTGCCGGCCGCAGGTTCCAAAGCACGGGTAAATTACAAATTGAAAATGCAAGGATCATTTTAACCAAAGAAGGAAAATTATTTGCCGATGGAATAGCGGCAGATCTATTTTTTTGAGTGGTGATAGTTCTTTTTAACCTGCTTTACAATCTCAGCAATTGTCAAACACGCCAGCATGAAGAGCAAGGCAGAAGCACCAATATTTGAAAAAGAGAAAGGCATGGTTTTAATTTCTACTGTAAAGTTAGAACATTCCTATATCAAGGCCTGCTCAATTGTGTTAAAACCTTCTGCAGCCGGCAAATTCTCCCACAAAATTTTATAAATGGTATCGGCAATGGGCATATCGGCCATAACTTTTTGATTGATAATGTGCATACATTTACCGGCATAATAGCCTTCGGCGACCATGCTCATCTCCAACTGTGCAGCTTTTACAGAATACCCCTTCCCGATCATATTACCGAAAGCCCGGTTACGGCTGTGAAGTGAGTAACAGGTAACCAGCAGATCGCCCAGGTAAACAGACGCCGCATAGTTATGAGGACGGTGTTCTTCCGATGGTTGCCTGATATCGGTATGCCCGACTTCAATATTTTTTATACCTGCTTTTTTCAGAAACCCCGCCATTTCGTCGGCACAATTGGCAATAAACACACTCAGGAAATTATCACCATAATCAAGTCCGTGGGCAATACCGGCACCTACCGCATAAATATTCTTCAGCACTGCTGCAAACTGAACACCATAGATATCGTTATTCTCTACAGTATTTAAGTAAGGCGTTTTAAAACAGGCAGCAATCTCATGGGTTGTCTTTTCATCAATACCCGTGAAAGTGAGGTAAGATAATTTCTCTGATGCCACTTCTTCTGCATGGCAAGGCCCCAGTACCGCAAAGTAATTTTTTAATGCAACATCGAATTCATTTTTCAGGTATTCATTCAGCAGTAAATTATTGTCTGGTAAAACACCTTTAATGGCAGATATGATCTTCTTCCCCGAAAAAACAGTACGGTCCAATCCATTTAATGCAGGCACGGCATAAGCGGAGGGAACAACCATTACAATGCAATCACTGTGTTCTATTACTTCAGCCGGGTTTGTGGTGAGCCTTAGTTTTGTAATGTCTAAATGTGCCGTCGGCAGGTATCGCGGATTATGATGGCGGGCCTTTATGTATTCAATGTCTTCTTTGCTGCGGTTCCACCAGTAGATGGAATTTCCGTTGTCGGTTAATATTTTCGCTATCGCCGTTCCCCAGCTTCCGCTTCCTAATATTCCAAAAGTCATCGTTTAATTCGTTTAAAAGTTTAAGTCGTTCAAAACGTTTAAACCGTTAAACGCCTGAAACGATTAAACGTTTTACAACCCTAATTTATCAACCGCCAACTGTGCGGCGATCTGGCTGGCATCTTTTTTATTATATCCCTTTGCTTCGGCGATCAATTCACCATCTACCGTAGCACCAATTGTAAACAACCGCCGGCCATTCTCAAATTTCTCATCCAGGGTTTCAAACTCCAGTGCCTTGCCGTTCTTATTTGCCCAGCCGTATAATCTGTTTTTAATGTTGATCTCGATCACTTCCAGGTCATCAATGAACATGTGTGGCATGATGATGTATTTTTCCACCCACTTATGCGTACCTGCATAACCTTTGTCCAGGTAAACAGCCCCGATCAACGCCTCCAACGTGTTACCAAATATCTGGGAAACCTTTAGGGCATTGTCATACTTGTTGTAAAATGTGATCTTCTTGATACCCATCTTCAGGGCAATGTCATTCAGCTTCTGGCGGTTCACCATTTTGCTCCGCATCTCGGTTAAAAAGCCTTCGCCTTTGTAGGGATATTTACGAAAGAGGTAGTGAGCCACCACCGAACTTAATACCGCATCGCCCAAGAATTCAAGCCGCTCATTGTTCTCATCGGCCCCTTCCCGTACACTGCGGTGACTGAGTGCCGTTTTATACAAAGCAATGTTGCCGGGTGAAAAGCCCAGGACATTATTGAGCTGCTTCCGGAAGTCCCGGTTACTGTTCTGGCTTTTGAATAGGTCCTTTATGAATTGCAAAACGGAAAATGGTTTGCGTGAAATTAATCTTATTTAGGACAGATAAAATTAAGATTTTTTTATCTCCCATAGCTAAGGTAAAATGGTTAACGGGCAAAACAAACTTTTATTCTTTACGGTAAAGAAAGAATAAAATATTAAGCAATGTATTTTTTAACAATAACCGAAGCATTATGCCCGCCAAAACCGAAGGTATTGCTCAGGGCGGCGTTCACCGTGCGGTGCTGTGCTTTATTAAATGTGAAGTTGAGTTTAGGATCCAGCTCCGGGTCATCGGTAAAGTGATTGATGGTGGGAGGAATGATATCTTTTGTAACCGCCATGATACAGGCCAGTGCTTCCAGCACACCGGCAGCCCCCAGGCAATGCCCGGTCATGCTTTTGGTACTGCTGATGTTTAAGTTATAAGCATGTTCTCCGAATACTTTAAGAATGGCTTTTGTTTCGGCATTATCGCCCAAAGGAGTTGAGGTACCATGCACATTGATGTAGTCAATATCCCCGGGATTCATCGCTGCGTCTTTTAAGGCAGCGATCATCACATTTTTTGCACCTAGCCCTTCGGGATGAGGGGCCGTTATATGATATGCATCGGCAGTAGCACCGCCTCCGGCTATTTCGCAATAGATCTTTGCACCTCTCGCAAGTGCATGCTCAAGACTTTCCAGCACCAGAACACCGGCACCTTCTCCCATTACAAAACCATCTCTGTCCTTGTCAAACGGGCGGCTTGCGGTAGATGGACTGTCGTTGCGTTCGCTCAATGCTTTCATGGCATTAAAACCACCCACGCCTGCTGCGCTGATAACGGCTTCGCTTCCCCCGGTAAGGATGATATCGGCCTTTCCCAAACGGATATTATCAAAAGCATCAATAATAGCATTGGTACTGGATGCGCAGGCGCTTACCACGGCAAAATTTGGCCCACGGAACCCATGCCGCATGGAGATCTGGCCGGCAGCAATATCCAATATCATTTTGGGAATGAAGAAAGGATTAAAGCGTGGCGTACCATCGCCCAGGGCAAAGTTGGTAACTTCTTCCTGGAAGGTGATCAGGCCGCCAATACCACTGGCGAAAATGACCCCTACCCGGTCGGTATCAACATTTTCTTTGCTGATGCCGGCATCTTTTACAGCTTCATCGCTGGCTATAAGTGCAAACTGGGTAAAGCGGTCGATCTTACGGGCTTCCTTGCGATCGAGGTAATTGGTGGGTTCAAAATCTTTAACCTCACAGGCAAACCTGGTTTTAAACTTGCTGCAGTCGAATTGTTTGATATTATCGCAGCCGCTAACTCCATCGTTCAAACCCTGCCAATACGTTTCAACAGTTTTGCCCAATGGCGTCAGAGCTCCCAACCCGGTAACTACAACTCTTTTTAAAGCCATAAAATTTGCCTGTGATAATTAAATTAATTACTTAGCATGCTCTTCTAAGTACGCATTAGCCTGGCCAACCGTAGTGATGGTTTCAGCCTGCTCGTCAGGAATAGAAATATTAAATTCCTTTTCAAATTCCATAATAAGTTCAACAGTGTCCAGGCTGTCGGCGCCTAAATCATTGGTAAAAGAAGCTTCAGGGGTTACCTCCGCCTCATCTACTCCTAATTTGTCAACAATTATTTTCTTTACTCTTGTTGCAATGTCTGACATGATTGTAAAATTTAGTTTGTATAGGGTGCAAAAATATACATTTTGAGATAAATACAAAGAAATAGATATTGTTTGGTTATAAACGGTTTTTGCGCCTTATGAGTCCGGTAAATTTGATGTTTAAAGCGATTTTGGCCGATTGGTTTTTTTGGGCGATTCATTCATCCAAAAGTCCATGGCAGTTTTTTTACATGGATGCAGGATACCAAAAAATTTGTATATTGGTAATTCATCTTTAACTAAGACTTCGCCCGCTACCAAAACTTAACCCGTTATGGCCTTAAAACAAATAGACCACGGTACAAAAGAATACCAACAGATGGTAAAACTCAGGAACGATATCCTGCGGCAACCCCTTGGACTTTCTTTTACCGAAGATGAACTGGCAAAGGAGAAAGAAGACATTCTGATCGGCGCTTTTGACGATGACGAGATGCTGGCTTGCTGCATGCTTACAAAAACAGATAACAATTGTTTACGGCTCAGGCAAATGGCCGTTCAAAATAACCTCCAGGGAAAAGGCATAGGAGCCAGCATGATGAATTTTGCCGAAACCGTTGCCCGGGATAAGGGCTTTAAAAAACTGGTGATGCATGCCCGGAAAACAGCGCTGGGTTTTTATGAAAAATTAGGCTACCGGGTCGTTGGCGATGAATTCACCGAAGTAACCATCCCCCACTATGTAATGGAAAAGAGTTTGTAGGAATATTTATCTGAGAGGATAAAAGAGCAAAGGAGAAAAAGAAGGCCAGACTGGTATGGCTCTTTTTCTATACTGAGCATTTGTCGAAGGATGCTCTCTTAGCTAAATACCTTATTTCCTGGCAATCTTCTCTTTTAAGATATTCCTTGCTTCATGCACCGCATCCCCTTCAAACGCATCTTTTGGAACTATAAAGAATGATCTTGTATTAAAATAAAGATGAAAGAAATGCGGGCTCTCTATCCAGGTGCTGAATTCCTGCCAGCCCCAGCTCCGGCCGCCCCGCTCGTTCTCAATGCGGAATTCATCGTCTGACAATTTTGCCCGGAACCGGTCTCTGAACGTGTCGGCTTTTCGGTAAACCATGTAAGGAAGCAGGAACCAAAACGTGACCATCAGCAGGAACCACAAAAAAGAACTGATCAAAAATGCAAAGGGAGATATTTTCTTAAAGAAAAATAACCCGGCAGAAAGCATGGCAAATACATTTACCAGTATCATCATTATCTTGATTTCCTTGCGGGTGATAAAGTGATACCGGAGTGCCTGTATCACTTTCTTTTTGTCGTACGTAAAAAATTCAGACATCATCCGGCAAAGATAAGTACCGCTACTCAGTTACAAACATCGCCCGCAACTTTACCACCACCGTCTGCCGGCATACCGCCGATCAGGTGATCACGCAAAGCAGCATTAAAAAAACTTACCCGGCGGTTTTGTGCCTTGCCATCCGGCGTACTGTTGTCTGCAACCGGCTTGGTATTACCAAAACCAACAGCGATCAGGCGCTTACAGTCCACCCCCATCTCAACCAGCTTTTTACAAATTGCCAACGCTCTCTTCTCACTTAATAACTGGCTGGCATTTGCATCGCCGGAGTTATCGGTATGACATTCCACCCGCAGCAGGCTGATATATGACTTATCGGAAAGATATTGCTTAACTGTTTCCAGCGCAGCCATACTCTCGGGCTTCAGTTTATCGCTGCCGGTCTCAAACAGTATTTGTTTGGAAATTTTCACTTCATTGCCTTCCAGTTTATAATCCTGCGCATAGGTCGCAGTGGTGAATAAGGCAAAAAAAATGACCAGGCTCCATTTCATATCGGTTGATTTAGTTGTACAAATATCCATCGTTTACAGGCTTATGCAATACCCGCTCAAAGGTATTTATCTTATTCCTTTAATTTTGAGATCATGTTCTCTTTAATAGTTCCCATCAAATATAAACAGGCTAGCCTTCTTTCATCTTTACTGTTTTTCTGTTTTACTTCCTGCTACCAGGAAAAAGAACCCCGGCAGATCGAACGCAGTTTTTATTACTGGAAATCCATCCTCAACGTAACAGCATTTGAAAAACAACGGCTGGATTCCCTGCATGTTAAAACGCTGTACATAAAGTTCTTTGACGTGGACTGGAATGAAGAGAACAGGTTGCCGGTGCCCGTGGCAAAACTGCAAACCACAAACTACAAACTTCCAGAGATGATCCAAATCATCCCAACCATATTCATTACCAATGAGTGTATTCAGAAAATAGATTCATCACAGGTGGCTGAACTTGCAAACCGCATTTATAAACTGACGCAGGATATCATCAACAACAACAGCTTTAATTCCATAAAAGAAATTCAAATTGATTGCGACTGGACGGAAGCCAGCAAAGAAAAATACTTCCAGCTGCTGAATAATCTCAAACTTATCCTGAGCGGAGCCGAAGGGCAAACCCCAAACTTCAAACTATCTTCCACTATCCGCCTTCATCAAATAAAGTTCCTGGCTAAAACAGGTGTACCGCCGGTTGACCGTGGTCTGCTCATGTGTTATAACATGGGCAATTTAAAGAACCCGGCCACAAAAAATTCCATCCTTGAAACGGAAGAGTTGAAAAAATACTTAGGCAATCTTTTTAACTACCCGCTGCCTCTTGATGTAGCCTTCCCGTTATTCGACTGGAAGGTTTTATACCGCAACAATGCATACGCAGGCCTGGTACAAAATTTACCGGATACGGTTTTCACCGATGCGTTTGTAAAAATGACCGGCAACCGGTATGTGCTCCTGAAAGACACTTTACTGAGCGGATTTGATCTGAGAAAAGGCGATATTATCCGCAACGAACAAAGCGATGCTAAAGAAATTTTATTGGCCGCCAGCGAAGTAAGCAGACGATTGAAAAATACCCAACTACGGGTATCGCTCTACCATCTTGATTCTGTAATTTTAAATAAATACACAACACATGAACTGGAAAGTATTTATAACAGCCTGCGTTAGTGCTGCCGTTGTTTCATTTCCCCAAAACATTATTGGCTGCGGCCCCGATGCTGACCCATATGATTATTATACTTCCTTCTTTCACCAAAACCTGCCCGACGCAAAAGGATACCGGCCGTTTTATTATACGAGTTACAGTTTTTTATACGATGCCGGTGAGCCGGTAAAAACAGTTGACCTGCTTGCTAAGGAATGGGCCGAATATTGTTTGGCTCCGGTAAATGCAGCCGATGCTAAAAATTTAGTGAATAAATTCTCTGCAAAAGATCTTTACAACCTTTATTATCACATTGAAAAAGATCAGCCAATTAAAGTACCCGATTCCGTTAAGCAAAACAGCATGACGGATTATTTCATCAAAAGCAAAGACCTGGAAGCACTGGGTTATATCCTTTACGCCAAACAGCTGGAATATTGTGTGCTTGGCAGTGCCGAAGACTGGCAGGAGCCATACCGGGATAGCCTTAAAATGGCAAAGCTTATAAAGAATGGCCAGCAATTATATAGTGCAGCTAAAAAAGATCTTTTTAAACAGAAGTATGCTTACCAGGTTTTACGTTTGGCACATTACAGCGGACGATATGCAGATGTAATAACCTGGTACGATGAGTATGCCGCTAAAACCACTACCAACAGTGTATTACAGCCACTTTGCCTGGCACTAAAAGCAGGCGCTTTATTCCGCAGCGGTGAGCAAAAAAAAGCGGCTTATCTTTTCAGCAAAGTATTTTCTGCTACAACGGCAAAAAGAATTTCAAATTACCTGGGCTTTAAATGGAGTGTGGATTCAAAGCTTGATAAAAAAGAATACCTGGCCCTTTGCAAAAATGATAATGAAAAAGCGGCCATGCTTGCTTTATTCACCATGGGCAGCACCGGTAATGACCTGGATAACCTGCAGGAGATATTCAAACTGAATCCTGCCAGCGAAGAACTGGAAGTGCTGGTGGTTCGGGAAATAAACAAACTGGAAGAAAAATATTTTTCCCCGGCCATACAAAAAGAAAGCGGCGGCAAAACATTCTATTTTAATTGGACAGAAGAAAATACAGACAGCATCATCATCGATGCCGGGAATGAAGTGAAGGCCCTGGCAACTTTCCTGCACGATGCAGCACAAAACAATAAAGTAAAAAATGCCGGCCTCTTTGAAACGGCTGCTGCTTATGCCGCTTACATCATGAAAGATTACCCCACAGCAAAAAAACATTTATCCGCTGCAGAAAAAATGCCCCTTACCCAAAAGGTAAAAGACCAGTGGGCACTTACCAACCTGCTCGTCACCATCAATGAGCAGGAAAAAATTGATGCGGCCTTTGAAGAGCAATTGGTTCCTTCGTTGAGCTGGCTCCAGGAGAGGGCAAGATCGGAAGAACCCATTAAACCTGATAACTGGGATGCATCGGGAGGCATACGGCAATGGCAAACCATTTACCGTAACCTGCTGAGTGAGATCCTGGCAAAGCGTTATCACAAACAGGGCAATATTGTAAAAGAAGCGTTGTGCGTAGGTGCGGCAGACTGGGTCATGAATTACGAGTATTCAGCGGGCGGTGTTGATTTTTTAAGAAACAACCTGGCAAGTAAAGACGTAGAAGAATTATATGCGTTATTTAAAAATAAACAGGCAGGTAAATTTGATAAGTACCTGCTTAACCATAACAAGATCTTTGAGAATAATGTGGTTGATTTTGCCGGCACCTCTTACCTGAGGGAAAATAATTACAACAGGGCCATCGAATGGTTTAAAAAATCACCCGATAAAAATGCGATCGCTAAAAATCCCTTTGTTGACATGTTGTACGACCAGGAGGAACAATTACGTGGAGAAAAAAATTACAAAACAACCAAGATGGGTTTTGCACAGGAAATGCTGCGGCTGCAAAAAGCGGCTGAAACAGACAAGGCCAATGCGGCAAAACATTATTACAAAATGGCACTCAGTATGTACAACATAACTTATTACGGCCATACCTGGGAACTGGTTCAGTATTACCGCAGCGGAACAGATGGCTATCACATTCCAAAGAATGCTACTGCTTTTCAGAAGGAATATTACGGATGCTACAAGGCACACGAGTATTTTGAAAGAGCCCTGAAAGCAAGTACGGATAAGAATTTTAAGGCCCGCTGTTTATTCATGATGGCTAAGTGCGCTCAAAAGCAGGTGCAGCAACCGCAGTACGAAGATTATACAACCAACTGGACACAATACGACAAGGATTATAACGGTACCTATTGGCCGGCATTCATGAACAACAAATACTTTCCCCAATTTGTAAAAGAATACGGCAACACGGCTTTTTATAAAGAGGCTTTTAACAGTTGCAGTTATTTGAGGGATTTTGTGAAGAAAAAATGATCAACATTACTAAAAATAAATCATGAAGAAAATAATCCTTCTTATCGTTGTGCTTACAAACGGTTTTATATTATCCGCACAAAAAAGTAAAAGCTTTAAAGAACAATTTACCGGAACCTGGGCCCTGGTATCTGTTGACAACATTTATCCCGACAGCAGCAGGCAGCATCCCTATGGAGAAAACCCGGTGGGTATGCTGGTATTTGATGCCAAAGGGAACTATGCCATCCAGATCCTGAAAGCAGTAAGACCAAAACTTGCATCGGGCGATAAAAATAAAGGCACGCCGGAAGAATACCTGGCGTTGGTTCAGGGAAGCAATTCGCACTTCGGCACTTACTCGGTTGATGAAGCAAGTAAGACCATCACATTTAATATAACACATGCTTCTTTTCCTAACTGGGAAGGCACCGTACAAAAACGCCGGTACACATACACAGGGAATGAAATTAAATATGTGGTAACCAATACCACGCAGGGTGGACAGTCTGTTATTGCAGAAGTAGCGTGGAAACGGATTCAATAAGACTCCAAAAAACAAATAAACTATTTCAACATGGAAGATAAACTTACCGGGAAAATCTATGTAGATGAAGAAGCTGAAAAGTTAATATTAATTACTTTCAGGCAATACAAAGCCGTTGCAATCCTGTGGATCCTGATCTCGGCAGTCACTACGGTATTCCTGTCTGTCGGCATCATGGAACACTTTAACGATCATTTCTCCAGGTGGACTCAAACCTTTGATTATAAGGTATACCCCTATATGTATTCCCTGGTAATTCTATTAAACCTTATACTGCTCTTCTGTTACTACAATGCCATCAAATGCCAAACAAGAGCAATTAAAGAATCTGATCAGGTACAATTCACAAAGAGTTTTTCATTTTACAAAAAAGGCAATTATGCATCGATAGTTTCCCTTTCAATTAATTTATTCACCCAGAGTGTATTCCTTTACCAACAGCTTCAGGCATACAACATGTAAATAACAAACGCCACTCAATTGAGTGGCGTTCTTTTTATGTTTGTGCTTAATCAAACCAACTTAACTGCAGCCCATGCTGTTTCCGCAATTCAGGCATTTGTAGCAGGTGCCACTGCGTACTGTAATGTGCCCGCAGGTATTACAGGCCGGTGCATCGCTCTGCATGCTTTTAGCAGCTGCATTCACGGCATCCAGCCCCTTCTCGGCTTTTTTATGAGCCGTGCGGTGCTGTGCTTTTGAAGGACCCGTTTGTGTACCGGTGCTAAGTACCCTTACTTCACTTAGTTCAGGCTTGCGTTCGCCAATGGTTGGCGTATCCTGGTCCCAAGGTTCGTTGCCCTGGTTCTGCACTTCGGGTGTATCCAGTACATGAACCAGGTCGTTCCTGCCCAGGTATTCATATGCCAGTGAGCGGAAGATGAAATCAATGATGGAAGTTGCACTCTTGATGTTCGGGTGATCCACCATGCCGCTTGGCTCAAAACGGGTGAACACAAATTTCTCTACATACTCTTCCAAAGGAACACCGTATTGAAGCCCGATGGATATGGCAATGGCGAAACAGTTTAGCATACTGCGCATGGTAGCGCCTTCCTTGGCCATGTCGATGAATATTTCACCTAATGTTCCGTCGTTGTATTCACCGGTACGCAGGAACAATGCCTGCCCGTTGATCTTTGCTTTTTGTGTAAAGCCGCGGCGCTTGGCAGGTAATGCCCTTCTTTCCACGATCATCGCCAGTTGACGCTTGAGGGTGGTATCGGCACTGCTCTGTACACGCTTGTTCATTTCATCCAGCAGGTCGTCGATGGTCAGTTTACCCATGTCAACCATGGTGCTGATGTCGGCGGCCAGGGCAGCAGCACTTTCTTCGCTGATGGGTTCATCCATAGTGAGCTTAGTCGAACTATTCTTCTTATCGCTCTTGTTGCTTAATGGTTGTGATAATTTAGAACCATCCCGGTACAAAGCGCAGGCTTTTAAACCAAGCTCCCAGCTCAGGCGGTATGAATCGGCAATGTCTTCCTGTGTTGCTTCGTTTGGCAGGTTGATGGTTTTTGAAATGGCACCGCTCAGGAATGGTTGCGCTGCACCCATCATGCGGATGTGCCCGTGTGCATGTATGTAGCGTTCGCCTATTTGTCCGCACTTGTTGGCACAATCAAAAACCGGCAGGTGTTCATCTTTCAGGTAAGGAGCACCTTCCACCGTCATGGTACCACATATATATATATTAGCTGCTTCAATTTCCTCATCGCTGAATCCCAATGCTTCCAGCAGGCTCCAGTTGAAGTCGCCATATTGGTCCGCTGTAAAGCCTAATCGTTCCAGGCAGGTTTCTCCCAATGTATATACGTTGAAAACGAATCCTATTTCAAATGCGGCGCCCAATGCTGCATTCAGTTTATCGATGTCTTCAATAGTGAATCCTTTCTCCAGCAATGTTTTGGTATTGATGAACGGCGATTTATCCAGTGAAGCATGTCCTTTTGCATACGCAACGATCTCTTCAATTTCCTTTTCACTATATTTTAAATTACGCAATGCCTGTGGTACGCTCTGGTTGATGATCTTGAAATAACCACCACCGCTTAATTTTTTAAATTTCACCAGGGCAAAGTCCGGTTCAACACCAGTGGTATCGCAATCCATTACCAGGCCGATCGTTCCGGTTGGCGCAATAACGGTTGTTTGCGCATTGCGGTAACCATATTTTTCGCCAAGCTGCACCGCATCATCCCATGCTTTGGTGGCAGCTTTCAATAAATAATCCGGGCAATATTTTGCATTGATGCCTTGTGGTTTTATGCGGATGCCTTCATATGCTTCGGTAGCATCGTATGCTGCGGCACGGTGGTTACGCATCACACGTAACATGTGTTCTTTATTTGCTTCATACTTATCAAACGCACCAAGGAAGCTGGCCATTTCAGCCGATGTTCTATACGTTACACCGGTCATGATAGCGGTGATGGCTCCTGCAATCCCTCTTGCTTCTTCACTGTCGTACGCAATGCCGCTTACCATCAGCATGGAACCGAGGTTTGCAAACCCAAGGCCAAGCGTTCTGTAATCATAAGAAAGCTGCGCCACTTCTTTTGAAGGGAACTGCGCCATTAAAACAGAAATTTCCAGAACTACTGTCCACAAACGGCAGGTATGTTCAAAACCTTCTACATTAAATGTGTTGTTGCTTTCATCGAAGAACTGACGAAGATTAACACTGGCTAAATTACAGGCTGTGTTATCTAAGAACATGTATTCGCTGCAGGGATTAGAAGCCCTGATCGCACCACCTTCCGGACAGGTATGCCATTCATTAATGGTAGTATCATATTGTGTACCTGGGTCAGCACAACGCCACGCAGCATAGTTGATCTGGTTCCATAATTCCTTTGCTTTTACTTTCCGCATCACCCTGCCATCGCTTCTTGCCTTCAATTCCCATTCGCCGTCATTATCCAGCACATCAAAGAAATCATTGGGTATACGGATGGAGTTATTGCTGTTCTGTCCGCTTACGGTGCGGTATGCTTCTCCTTCATAATCGCTGGGATAACCGGCGGCGATCAGGGCTGCCACTTTATCTTCTTCTTCCACTTTCCAGTTGATGAAGTTTTGAATTTCGGGGTGATCCAGGTCGAGGCAAACCATTTTAGCCGCCCTTCTTGTGGTACCGCCGCTTTTAATGGCGCCTGCTGCACGGTCGCCTATTTTCAGGAAACTCATTAAGCCGCTTGATGTACCGCCACCGCTTAACTTTTCTCCTTCGCCACGTATGCTGCTGAAGTTGGTACCAACGCCGCTGCCATATTTAAATATTCTTGCTTCACGTACCCAAAGGTCCATGATACCTCCTTCATTAACGAGGTCGTCGTTCACACTTAATATAAAGCATGCATGTGGCTGCGGACGTTCGTACGCATTGGCTGATTTTTTCAGTTGACCGTCTTTGGCATCCACATAATAATGTCCCTGTGGTTTACCGGTGATGCCATATACTTCATGCAAACCGGTGTTGAACCATTGCGGACTATTAGGCACGCAGGCCTGGTTCAAAATAGAATATACCAGTTCATCATAAAAGATCTGTGCGTCGTTTGGCGTGGCGAAATACTCATAGCGTTCGCCCCAAACACGCCAGCAATGCGCCATACGATGTGCAACCTGTTTTATTGTTGTTTCTCTTCCAGTTGTTCCGTCTTCTTTTGGAACACCGGCTTTGCGGAAATATTTCTGCGCCAGAATATCCGTTGCGATCTGGCTCCATTGTTTCGGGACCTCTACATTGTCCATTTGGAAAACAATTTCGCCTGTAGGATTTTTGATTACAGAGGTGCGGTAATCGTACTCAAACATATCGAAAGGACTAACGTCATCTTTGGTAAACTGACGGGTAAACTGCAGTCCTTTTACAGATTGGTTTTTCTTTGACATAAACTATAATAGTGCTTGATTAGTGGGGTTAAGTAATTGTTAAGCAAACGAAAATATCTTTTACGACTGAACAAACAAACCGTTAAATATTAACATTTGGTGGATAATTTTGAAGACGCAAACCGGCAGGGCTTTTGGTCATTTTTCCCCGGTTAGCGAAAAAATTTTTCAGAAAAAATCTTGGAAAATTCATTAAAACTTCAATGGGTTGATTTTACTGCATTTTCTGTTTTTTGCACCCGGAATGAACCAGGCGGTTCTTAATTTCATTCCACAGTTTTAAATGAGTAGTTTTATAAAAATAAAATATGGCTAAGAAAAAATGGTTCTCCCTGCTTGCGCTGGTCTGCATTGCAACCGCATTGCTGATGTACCTGGCCGTTGCAAAAGAAAATGGTCTGCATGATTTTTTCTGGATACCCCTTATCCTGGCAGCCACATTCCTTTTTGCTGCCACAAGAATAAAATGAGTTTGATCTATGAGAGCAGTAATACAACGAGTAACAAAAGCCAGTGTGACCATTGACGGTATTATTAAGTCGGAAATCAAAACAGGCCTGTTGGTTTTAATTGGCATGGAAGATGCCGACAATAAGGAAGATATTGAATGGCTCAGCAACAAGATCGTGAACCTCCGCATTTTTGATGATGAGAACAAAGTGCCCAATATCTCGGTGAAAGATATGGGCGGCGATATTTTACTGGTAAGCCAGTTCACCTTGCAGGCTTCTACCAAAAAAGGCAACCGGCCTTCTTATATTAAAGCAAGCAAGCCCGGGATTGCTATTCCACTTTATGAAAAGATGATCGTTCAGCTGGAGAATGATCTTGGTAAAAAAATATTTACAGGAGAGTTCGGAGCCGATATGAAGGTTGAATTACTGAACGACGGGCCGGTAACAATTATCATCGATACAAAAAACAAGGAGTAACTTAATTACACGAATTTTTACCAATTACACTAATTGGCATTTGAAATGACAGATCTTTTATATAAAGAGGAGGCATTTAAGATAGTTGGAATTTGTATGAATATACATAAGGCGCTGGGTATGGGATTAAAAGAGATCAATTACAAGGATGCAATGGAAATTGACTTTACAGAAGCAGGTATCTCTTTTAAGAGAGAACAAAAATTTATTGTGAAATATAAAGACCAGGTATTACGAAATCCTTATTATGCTGACTTTGTTGTTTTTGACTCAATAGTTATAGAGGTAAAATCGGCCACATGCCTGGTAGACGCACACATGGCCCAGGCCCTTAACTATTTGGCAGTATCTGGAATGCGGCTGGCACTCGTAATTAATTTTGGAGAACGATCTTTAACATGGAAAAGAGTTGTATTATAATTCGTGTAATTAGTAAAAATTAGTGTGATCATGACAATACAAGAAGCACAACAGCAGGTTGACCAATGGATAAAAACCACCGGCGTAAAATATTTCAGCGAATTGACCAATCTTGGCGTCTTAATGGAAGAAGTGGGTGAGCTATCAAGGCTGATGGTTAGAAAATACGGCGAACAATCCTTTAAAGAAAGCGATAAAGGAAAAGAACTAAGCGATGAAATGGCCGATGTGTTATGGGTACTGATCTGCCTGGCCAACCAAACCGGCATTGACCTAACAGAAGCCCTGCAGAAAAATTTTGAAAAGAAAAATACAAGAGATGGGGAAAGACACCGGAATAATGAGAAACTAAAATGATCACATGAAATTTTCGCCGAAAGATATATGGCTGATAACAAAACAATCCTTCGCTGATTTCATCGACAACAAAGTATTCAAGCTGAGCGCCGCCCTGGCGTTTTATACTATTTTTTCATTGCCCGCCATGCTCATCATCGTCATTTCGGTGAGCGATATTTTTTATGGCCGGGCTGCCATCGAAGGAACATTATACCACCAGATCGCTGAGTTTGTAGGAACGGAGGCCGCTTTACAGATACAGGAAACGATCCGGGGTGCAGCCTTATCACAAAGCAGCACATTTGCCACCATCGTTGGCATTATTACGCTGCTGGTGGGTGCTACCAGCGTATTCAGTGAGATACAGGATTCCATCAACCACATATGGAAATTAAAAGCAAAACCAAAAGGAACAGGTTTTCTAAAAATGCTCAGTAACCGCCTGCTTTCCTTTTCCATTGTGGTAAGCCTCGGTTTTTTATTATTGGTATCACTGCTCATAAATGGGCTGATGGATATGCTCATTACCCGTCTTACCCGGATGTTCCCCGACCTGACGGTGATCATGGTATATGCAGTTAACATTATCATCACTTTTGGTATTACGGCATTGCTGTTTGCCATGATATTTAAAGTACTGCCCGATGCCCGTATAAAATGGAAACATGTAAGGGCCGGGGCTTTTACTACGGCTGTTCTTTTCATGCTGGGTAAATTCCTGATCGGGTATTATTTAGGGCATAGTAAAATGTCGTCAACTTATGGAACGGCCGGTTCCGTGATCGTGATGCTGCTCTGGGTTTATTATTCGGCCATGATCTTATACTTTGGCGCTGTGTTTACGCATGTATATGTTATTCATACCGGGTCCAGGATCTATCCCAGTAATTATGCCGTATGGGTGCAGCAGATAGAAGTGGAATCTGCACAGTCAATTCAGCAGCAACCCGAAGAAAAAGCAGTGATCAAAACACCGGATATGCCTCCTGCCGGATAATTTTCTTCCGTTGTTTTATATTTCATTTAAACATGTAGACAAATCAAGAGGATGATTTTCCCGGACCACGTCTGCTGGAAATAAAGTATCCAGCCACCAAACCAACCACGCCCAGAACTATTAGAAAAGTACTGTATTCTTTTAGCCATGTCTGGGTTGACATGACCGCTATGCCCATGATAAGCAATGATGCACCTACAAGACTAAGCATATGCATTTGGGTTCGTTGTTTGGCCCCCTGTTCATTTACAGCCGATCCTTTTACAGAAACCTTGAGGAATAATGCTTCTATTTCTTCTTCGGCATATCCTTTATTCAAAAGGTCATTCCTCAACTCGCCGGCAGGATAGCCTGCTTTTAGTTTTTTCTGTATGAATTTATCTATCTCTGTTTGCGATTCCATCCCCTTAATTTCACTCAATATAGAAAAGGAATATGAATTCCGCCTCTTTTCTGAGATTCAAATAGTCCCGTTATCTTTGCGCCCTATGGCAAACGAACAGAACAATTTCCAGGAACTCATCTCCCATTGCAAGGAATACGGTTACATTTTTCAATCATCCGAAATTTATGATGGCCTGGCAGCCGTATATGATTATGGCCAGAACGGCGCCCAGCTCAAAAAGAATATCCGGGATTACTGGTGGAAGAGCATGACCCAGCTTCATGATAACATCGTGGGTATTGATGCCGCCATTTTTATGCACCCCACCACCTGGAAGGCCAGCGGCCACGTGGATAATTTCAGCGACCCGATGATCGATAACAAAGACAGTAATAAAAGATACCGGGTGGATCATTTGATCGAGGGCTTCGCAGACGAACAACGAACAACGGGCAACGATAAACTGGCAGACGAGGTTTTGGCTTCTATGGATGCCCTGCTGGCGAAAGATGATTATGCCGGATTAAAAAAACTCATCGAAGACAATAATATAAAATGTGCCATCAGCAAAACAGCTAACTGGACCGATGTTCGGCAGTTCAACCTCATGTTTAAAACAGAGTTTGGTGCCGTGGCTGCTGATAACCCGGATGATAATATTGTGTACCTCCGCCCTGAAACAGCCCAGGGTATCTTTGTGAATTTTTTGAATGTGCAGAAGACCGGCCGCATGAAGATCCCATTCGGCATTGCACAAACCGGCAAGGCATTCCGCAATGAGATCGTGGCAAGGCAGTTCATCTTCCGCATGCGGGAGTTTGAACAGATGGAAATGCAGTTCTTCGTTCGCCCCGGCACACAGATGGAATGGTATAAGTTCTGGTCAGCAGAAAGAAAGAACTGGCACGAAAGCCTGGGCATTCCCGCAGAAAAATTACGTTTTCATGATCATGTGAAACTGGCACATTATGCCGATGCAGCATTAGATATAGAATTTGAATTCCCTTTTGGCTGGAAGGAACTGGAAGGCATTCACTCCAGAACAGATTTTGACCTGAAGCAACACCAGGAGTTCAGTAAAAAGAAAATGCAATATTTCGATAACGACCTGAAGGAGGACGGAAAACCTTATGGCAACTACATTCCGTATGTGGTTGAAACTTCCGTTGGACTGGATCGCTTATTTCTCACCATCATCAGTCTTGCTTATGCCGAAGAAAAATGGACCAAGGAAGACGGTACAGAAGACAGCCGGGTGGTATTAAAGATCCCGGCAAAGATTGCCCCCACCAAACTGGCCATACTTCCTCTGTTAAAAAAAGACGGCCTTCCTGAAATTGCACGGGAACTGATGAATGATTGCAAGAACAGCTTTATGTGCTTTTATGAAGAGAAAGATGCCATCGGTAAACGCTACCGCCGCATGGATGCCATTGGTACGCCTTTCTGTGTAACCATTGATCACCAGACAAAAGAAGACAATACTGTTACCATCCGCTACCGGGATACCATGACACAGGAAAGGATTGCGATCAGCGAAGTGCAGAAACTGGTACTGGAAAAGATCAGCTAACTTATTTTAAGCATATAACAAACCCATTGCAGCCGTTTTGCAATGGGTTTGTTATATTTATAATTGTGAAACGAATATTCTTACTACTCCTCAGCATAGCATTCGCTGCTGCCGGCTACGCACAGCAGTCCGCCCCCTCGTACATTGACGTAATAAAAAAATTCTGCTCCACGTACGAAGCGTCGGAAGAATATGAGAACTATACATCTTTTGCAAAAAAGAAAAAAGGATGGTATGTCCTCCAGGTAAACAAAATTCAATCAGACAGAACACTGGAAGAAAGATTGTTCTACTCCTTTTCAGAAAATAAATACCTCGACCTGGGTAAATATTATACCAAAGCCGGGGATGTTGATATGGAAAAACAACTTGAGCGGTTCCTTAATAATGGCGGCGGCACTTCTGACTGGTATGGCTTTGAACGCATTGCCTATTATGGTTACAACGGCTGGTATATCGACATGATCAAAGACTTTGGTTCGCAAAAAGATCTTTCAGATACCATGCATGATGCGCTGGGCAGGGCTTATATAAATCTTGCAAACAGTTACCTCTGGTATCAAAGCGGGGGCATGTATCCCGAATACGATACCCTGCACCGGAAATTAGACAGGCTTGAATACCCGACCGCACAACGGATCGGCAAAGTAAAAGAAGCGGTTGATAATGCCATTGTACAATTTGATAAATTAAACAGCATCAACCCGTCATATAACACCATCGTTGGCAACAGCTCCCTGAAATTATTTAACGAGTATATGCACGGCTATAACCAGATGATCATGTGCGGAAACGATGAACTGGCCAGGCAATACATCGAGAAAGCGCCATTGCCCGAGCCCTATATCCTGCAGGCAAAAAATTATCTGAATTCCTGCGAACCCAATGCGATCCTGTTTAGTTACGGCGATAACGATACCTACCAGCTCTGGTACGTTCAGGAAAAATATGATTTCAGGAAAGATGTTTTAGTGATCAACAACAGCCTGCTGGGCCTGCCTGTTTACATCGATATGTTCAAACGGAAAAAAATGCTGTCGCTTTCGATCCCTGACTCATTTCTCAGATACCCGGAGAACGATGTTATTTATTTTTCGAAAGACAAAAAAACAGGTGATGTAAAAAAGACGGTCTCCTTAAACGAATTCCTGAAAATAATCTATACCAAAAGATATCCTTCTTCTCATACGGAAACCGGTACCTACCCTACCTATCCTTACTCAAGCGCTTCACTTACATTCAGGGTTTATTCAAAAAATGCCCCCGGTACCGGCGTTCAAAAAACCATTTCCTTTGATCTTAGTGAGAACTACTATTTCATGAATGACATTGCCGTATTCGATATTGTTTTCAACAACGTAGCCAACCGGCCTGTTTATTTTACCAGTACACAAAATCCTTTTGAGAAGAACCTCATGCAAAAGGGCATCGTATATAAATTGATCCTCGCAAACCTGGCTCCCTCCGTAAAAAACGAAACAGAAGCAAAGGGACTTGAAAAATTCATTGCCGAAAAATATACCCCGGTTTTAAGCAATGATACTGACCTGGTGTCTTTTGACGGGGACAATACTTTTTTTACACTCTATTACAGCATATTCCGGTACTACCTGGAAAAAAAGGATACCATCAATTTCAAAAAGTGGCTGTATAAATTAGATGCTGCCTGCCCGAAAATAAATGCCACGCAAATTAATATGGCACGCAGCCTGGTCTATTATTTTATTGAGGCAGGGGATACTGGCAAGGGGCTGGCCATTGCAAAACAATATGCACAATGGCTCAATCGTGTTTACAGTGACCCGGGTTCTTTAACAGGTTATTACTCCCAGGAAAGTTATACCGGTGAATTGACCAAACTACGGGATTACCTGGCATCAAAAGACCTGAACCTCCCTTTACTCGACAGTTTATTAAAAGAATAAGAACGCAGTTCCCGGGATTTTTTTCATACCCATCTATTTGTCATTATACTGCCTGCTCAACTGATAAATATCAGTCTTTGCCTTGAACTACGTCACCTTCCTTTTTCCTCATTGGCCATATTTTGCTGCTGCTTAATCAGCCTATTCACAGGCTGATAATTATTGCCATTCAAAACTTAAATCATGGCTTCAACAGACATCACCAAACCGGTCGACCTGCTTACACATGCAGAAGGTACCGGTCACAGCCGTTCCCGGCGCCCGGTTTACATGGATTTTATGCCTCCCTGCAACAGCGCCTGCCCGGCAGGCCAGAATATACAGGCATGGCTTTCCTACGCACAGTCGGGAAATTATTTTGAAGCGTTCCAGGCAATCGTGGAAGACTGTCCTTTCCCCGCCATCATGGGACGTGTTTGTGTGAAACCCTGCGAAACAGGTTGCAACCGCAATCACATTGATACAACCATCAACATCCATGCAGTAGAAAGATATATCGGCGATGAAGCGATCAAACAAAACTGGCCCATCCAGTTTGTTGCTTACACAACCCACAAAAGAGTGCTGGTGATCGGCGCCGGGCCATCCGGCCTTTCAGCGGCATACCATCTTGCAAGAATGGGCCATACGGTTGAAATTTATGAGGCTGGTAAAGAAGCCGGTGGCCTGTTAAGAACCGGCGTGCCTGATTATCGTTTACCAAAAGATATTCTCGATGCGGAAATTGACCGCATTAAAAAACTGGAAGTAACCATAAAGCTGAACCATAAAGTACAGGATGTGCTGGCTGAAAAACAAGCCGGCAATTTTGATGCAGTGTATGTTTCTATTGGCGCACAACTGATCCGCCCCGAAGAATTTCAACACGATAATTCGGTGTACATGACCGATGCCTTTTCTTTTTTTGAAAGATCTAAAACAGATCCTACTCCCTACACAAAAAAGAAAGTGGTGGTTTATGGCGGCGGCAAACTGGCCTTATACATTTCAAGAATGATAAAACGCTTTGGCTCTGAGGCAGCCGTTTATTTCTACGGTGATAAAAAAATGATGCCCGCCTATGATTATGAAACCGACGATGCACTGGCTGAAGGCGTGGATGTACAACTCCTCCGGAGCATCAGCCGGATAGAAAATAAAAAGATCATCCTCGAAATAATGAAAGTGGAAAAGGGCAAGGCTGTTGGTACCGGCGAATTTGAAATTGTGGAAGCCGATGTGCTGATCAATGCCAATAAACAGGAAACGGATTCCGGTTTTCTACGTTCCATTTCCAACTTAACCATTAATGATGACGGCACGGTTTTGATAGACGCACAACGCATGACCGGCAGCGAAGGCATTTTTGCCGGTGGCGATATGTTGCCTGGGGAGAACCGAAGCGCCACCATCGCTATTGGTCACGGAAAGAAAGCAGCCAAATACATCCATGGCTACCTGCTGCAGAAGCCTTATCAAAAACCTGATAAACATCAAACGGCCAGTTACAAAAAACTGCACATGTGGTACAAAACAGAGGCCCCGCAAAAAGAACAGGATAAGCTGGCCCCTGCAGTAGCGGTGAAAAGTTTTGATGAAGTGATCCATGGCCTGTCGGAAAAAGAAGCAAGGTTTGAAGCACAAAGATGCCTGAGTTGTGGCAATTGCTTTGAATGCGACGGTTGCTTTGGTGCCTGCCCGGAAGATGCGATCATAAAATTAGGTAAGGGTAACCGCTACAAGTTCAACTACGATGCCTGCACCGGATGTGCGGTTTGTTATGAACAATGTCCCTGCCATGCCATAGAAATGATTCCAGAACCTGTTAATGCTGTCAACAATGTCAAATAAAAATAAAACCGTTGCAACCATCGATGGAAACGAAGCCGCTGCATATGTAGCATACCGCATCAATGAAGTGTGCGCCATCTACCCCATCACGCCTTCTTCTACCATGGCGGAGCTTGCTGATGAGTGGGCATCGAAAGGAACAAAAAATATCTGGGGCAATGTGCCCGAGGTAATTGAAATGCAGAGCGAAGGCGGTGCTGCCGGAACCGTACATGGTTCCTTGCAAACGGGTTCGCTCACAACTACTTTCACCGCATCACAAGGTTTGATGCTGATGCTGCCGAATATGTATAAGATCGCCGGCGAATTAACAGCTTGTGTATTTCATGTAGCAGCACGTTCATTGGCGGCGCAGGGTTTGTCAATCTTCGGCGATCACCAGGATGTGATGGCTGCCCGGACAACCGGCTTTGCCATGTTGAGTTCTGCCAGTGTACAGGAAGCGCATGACTTTGCATTGATCGCACAGGTGGTTTCATTGAGATCGAGAATACCTTTTATTCATTTCTTTGACGGCTTCCGTACTTCACACGAAGTGAACAAACTGGAACTGCTGGGTGATGAACAGGTAAAAGCAATGATGCCGGATGAACTGGTGATTGCTCATCGCAAAAGAGCATTGAACCCCGATCATCCTTTCATTCGGGGCACCGCACAAAATCCCGATGTTTATTTCCAGGGAAGGGAAACGGTAAATACATTTTATAACAATACCCCCGGCATCGTAGAAGAAGTAATGAATGAATTTGTAAAACTCACCGGGAGAAAATACGAGTTGTTTGAATACAATGGTGCACCCGATGCAGAAGAAGTGACCATCATCATGGGTTCTGGCGGGGAGACCGTGGAAGAAACGGTTGCTGCATTAAATAAACAAGGAAGAAAGACAGGTGTACTGGTTGTTCGTTTGTACAGGCCTTTCTCTTTAGCACATTTTATTAAAGCATTACCTGCCACAGTAAAGTCAATTGCCGTTTTAGACAGAACAAAAGAATCCGGCGCAGCAGGCGAACCCATGTACCAGGATGTGCTGGCCACATTGGTGGATGCCTTACAGCAAGGCAAGCTGAAAAAATTACCCAACATCGTAGGTGGCCGTTATGGTTTATCATCCAAAGAATTTACACCGGCCATGGTGAAAGCAGTGTATGATGAATTAAAAAAACCAACACCTAAAAATGGATTTACCGTTGGCATTAATGACGACGTCACATTCACCAGCCTGGAATACGATCCCGAATTTAAATTAGATGAAAGTGAATGGAGGCAGGGCCTCTTCTTCGGCCTGGGCGCCGATGGAACAGTGGGTGCCAATAAGAATACGATCAAGATCATTGGGGAGAATACAGACCTCTTTGCACAAGGCTATTTTGTATATGATTCAAAAAAATCAGGAGCAAGAACCGTTTCGCATCTGCGTTTTGGACCAAAACCAATACGGGCTCCTTATTTAATTTCAAAAGCAGATTTCATTGCCTGTCACCAGTTCAACTTTGTTGAGAAAGTGGAGATGCTGGAATTTGCAAGCGAAGGCGCTACCTTCTTATTGAACAGTCCTTACCCCAAAGACGAAGTATGGGATAAATTACCGGGGCAGGTACAAAAGCAGCTCATCGACAAAAAAATAAAATTGTATGTGATCGATGCAACCACCGTTGCAAGGGAAACAGGCATGAGCGGCCGTATCAACACCATCATGCAAACATGCCACTTTGCTTTGTCTGGTGTATTGCCAAAAGAAGATGCCATCAAACAAATTAAAAAAGCAATAGAAAAAACTTACTTCAAAAAAGGGCCGAAGGTAATTGAACAGAATTTCATAGCTGTGGATGCAACGCTGGCTAATTTGTATGAAGTGAATTATCCTAAAAAAGTTTCTGCTGCCTCTGTTGCCCTGCTTACTGTTTCAGATAAAGCACCTGCTTTTGTAAAAGAAGTAACCGCCATGATGATGTCGGGGCATGGTGATGATATTCCCGTAAGCAAGATGACCGTTGATGGTACCTATCCAAGCGGTACTACCCAATGGGAAAAAAGAAATGTCTCCGACCTGGTGCCCATCTGGGAGCCTGATGTTTGTATCCAGTGTGGTAACTGTGCCTATGTTTGTCCGCACAGTGTGATACGGGCAAAATTCTTTAACGAAAAATTTTTAGGCAAAGCGCCGGAAGGTTTTAAATCTGCGCCGATCAATGCCAGGGGTTTTCCTGAAACAAAATATTCATTGCAGGTGTATGTGGAAGATTGCACCGGTTGTAATTTATGTGTGGAGGTGTGCCCGGCTACCGACCCGGCCAACCGCAACCGCAAGGCGATCAATATGGATGAGAAAGAGCCGATTTTAAAACAGGAGCAAAAAAATATCGGCTTCTTTGAAAACATTCCCTGGAACGACCGTTCTAAAATTGATTTCTCTACTGTACACGGGGCACAGTTCCTGGAACCGCTATTTGAATTCAGTGGCGCATGTGCCGGTTGCGGCGAAACACCTTATCTGAAGCTGCTGTCTCAATTATTCGGCGACCGGTTACTTATTGCCAATGCAACCGGTTGTTCATCCATCTATGGCGGTAACTTACCAACAACCCCATGGGCAAAGAATAAAGATGGCCGTGGGCCGGCCTGGAGCAACTCCTTGTTTGAAGACAATGCGGAGTTTGGTTTGGGAATGCGTATCAGTGCCGATAAGCAACTGGCTGTTGCAAGACAATTATTATTGGAATTAAAAAATGAACTCGGCGACGTGTACGTAAAAGAAATACTGGATGCACCGCAAACACTGGAATCTGAATTGGTGATACAGCACCAGCGGGTGGATGGATTGAAAGCAAAACTAAAAGAGATGACTTCATCTGCTTCGAAACATTTATTATCCATGGTTGATCAGCTGGTTCGTCGCAGCGTATGGTTAGTAGGTGGAGATGGATGGGCCTATGACATTGGTTATGGCGGCCTGGATCATGCATTGGCAAGCGGAAAAAATATAAACATACTGGTGCTGGATACAGAAGTGTATTCCAATACCGGCGGACAATCATCCAAAGCAACGCCCACAGCCGCTACTGCAAAATTTGCTGCAGGTGGTAAGTCAGGCGGAAAAAAAGACCTCGCCATGCAGGCCATCTCCTATGGCAATGTGTATGTAGCAAGGGTTGCTTTTGGCGCTAATCCGCAACAGGCATTATTAGCCATGAGAGAAGCAGAAGCATACGACGGACCTTCTATCATCCTGGCATACAGTCATTGCATTGCGCATGGATATGATCTGAAGAATGGATTAGACCAGCAACATAAAGCAGTGGCAAGTGGCCACTGGCCGTTGTTGCGTTACAACCCTATCCTGAGAAAGAAAAACCAGAACCCCTTTGTGCTGGATTCACCAAGACCGAACATGGCATTAAAAGATTATGCCTACAATGAATTGCGGTATAAAGTGCTGACCATGACAAATCCTGAAGCAGCGAACGAGCTGATGAAGCATGCACAGGACCTTGTGAACCTGAAATGGAAAACATACGAAGAACTGGCTACCAAGAAAGCAAGTGATTTTGTTCCGATAACATAAATAAACATAAAGGGTTGCCCACCATAAAAGCCGGTAACCCTTTATGATAATTTAAAAAATGAACTCCGAGAAAGAAATCATAAAAGCCGGATTTTGGATAAGACTGCTGGCCACCTGGGTGGATTGCCTGATCATATATTTTGTGTTGACAGCCATTTTATATTTACTGATATATACTGCTCCCGAACTTTACTTTCCGTTTAATTTCACCTTTTTTGTTGCCGGCTTGATTTATTCAAGTATCCTGGTTGCATGGAAAGGTCAGACAGCCGGCAAATATCTTTTAGGGATATCAGTACAAAGCAATACCGGTACCAGGCTGTCTTTTTTAAGATCAGTCTTAAGAGAAACAATACTTAAGATCGTTTCAGGCGTTGTATTGTTCCTTGGTTTTTTCTGGATTGGTTTTACAAAAAATAAAAAAGGATGGCATGATCATATCGTTCATTCAAGTGTAGTAAAAAATGATAGTGATAATAAAGCCACTCCCTTCTGGAAAATCATTGTGCTTGCAAGTTTCATCTTTTTCTGGGGAAATTATATTTGGGATTTTACATCCACCGTAATAGATGCAAAAAGAATGGATATGAACCCGGCATCAATTAAACTTCCTTTTATGGACAGGGATCCATCTTCTGTTACAGATGTATCGGCTGTAACAGACACCTCATTTGTAAGCTGGCTTGATAAAAATGAACAATCCCCGGAAGCCTATGCCCTGCAGGTTACATCGGCTCACCAGGTAACACTATTTGGCGAAATGCATGAGAATGCAGATAACCTGATCTTTTTGAATCACCTCATTGCACCGTTGTATCATAAATCAGGTATCAGGGTAATTGCCATGGAAATAATTCCTGCCTCCATGAATAAAAAGGTAGAACAGCTTATTAATGGTAAAAGCTATGATAGAGACCTGGCAATGGAGATCGCAAGAAGCCAGTGCTGGAAAATGTGGGGATTCAAAGAATATTGGGATGTACTGGAAACTGTATGGAAATTAAATCACTCATTGGCTGATACCGCGGAAAAAATGAGGGTCATCGGTTTAGACGCAGACTGGGAAATGCCCAATCTTTCTTTACTGGGCACCTCACAGGATTCTAAAGGCAAAACGGCATTTTGGGAAAAGTTCAGAATTTTTTCTGCCATTGGAGATTTCCCGAAATATGCTAACCGTGATAAACTGATGGCAAGGAACATTGAAAAGGAAATTATAAGTAAGCATCAAAAAGCGGTGGTATGGATCGGATTTAATCACACTTTGATCAACGTAACAGCAACCGTACAAAGAAATAATAAACTGGTAGCCGTAAACCCAAGGTTCGCTGTACTTTTAAGTCAGAAATATAAAAATACATTTTTCCAGGTAGAACTTTACCAGCGATTCGATTTAAATGACAGCGATTCCATTCCTGTTTACACTAACTCAATTGATAATTTCCTCGATTCGGTAATGCGGCTTAGAAATAACAAACCAGCAGGTTTTTCTATTGCTTTATCTCCTTTTGAAAAATTGCGTGACAAATACAGCCCTTTTTTCTCCCAGTCACCTTCTGTGTGTTACGGAGATGTTGCTCAAGGATTGATCTTTCTGAAACCATTCTCAGCATCCAGCAGATGCAACTGGATACCGGGGTATATTTCAGACAAAATGTTCATGAAGTATAAACCTATGTACGACCTGGTCTTTGGAAAAAACGAAAAAATAAAATTCCGGAATGCCACTGAACTTAATGAGGTTTTAGTAAAGTGGCTTGGACAAAATTAGTTGATAAAACTCAATACTTATTCATTATGAAAATGCAAACCAATTACATGGGGCTTGAATTAAATTCTCCCATTGTTGTTTCTGCCTGCACGTTAAGTGAGCATACAGACAATATTATTAAGATGGAAGACAACGGTGCCGGGGCTGTTGTGCTGTTCTCTTTATTTGAAGAACAGATACGGAAAGAAGAAGCGCTTTTTAACGGCGTAATGTCTGAAACCACGTATGCTTTTCCGGAGGCCCTGGATTATTTTCCGGGGTTGGATGATTTTAAAGTAAGCATTGATGAATACCTGGAGAATATCCGTAAGGCAAAGGAAAGAGTAAATATCCCGGTCATAGCCAGCCTCAATGGCATTACCAATGAAGGCTGGATCGACTATTCAAAACAGATGGAACAGGCAGGCGCCGATGGCATAGAAGTAAATATATTTTTTATCCCTGCCGATATTGCCATGTCTGCTTCTGAAGTGGAGCATCGCTACCTGAATATCATCGAAAACATAAAACAAACGGTGAAAATACCGGTGGCAGTAAAACTGAATCCTTATTTCAGCGCCATGGGTAATATGTCTTTGCGGATGAAAAATGCAGGAGCAGATGCGTTGGTTTTGTTCAACCGTTTTTATCAGCCCGATTTCGACATCAATGAACTGGTGATCAAAACAGATCTTCATTACAGTGAATCGAGTGAGATACGCCTGCCATTATTATGGATTGCGTTGCTGTATGGCAAAGTGAAATTATCACTGGCTGCAACCACCGGCGTACAGAGTGCCGTGGAGGTAATAAAATACCTGTTGGCCGGCGCCGACGTGGTGATGACAGCATCCTCCCTATACAAGAATGGCATTCCCTATTTGAAAACTATGAATAAGGAACTGAACGACTGGATGTACATGATGGGCTTTGACAGTATTGATAACTTCAGGGGAATCATGAGCCAGCAGAATATTTCGGATCCCACGGCTTACGAAAGGAGTAATTACATCAAGATACTGGAAGGAGTAAAATAAAAGAAACGTGTTATGACTGGTAAAATCACCGACTACATAAAAGAACAAACATGCGCCAGTATATGCTGCGTAGATGAACTGGGCCAACCTTATTGTTTCAGTTGCTTTTATATTTATAACAGCGATGAAGAGTTGTTGTACTATAAATCGTCCCTAAGCACACAGCATTCCCTGATCCTTTCAAAGAACCCGGTAGTGGCAGGAACGATTTTGCCTGATAAATTATCGAAGCTGCATGTAAGGGGATTGCAATTTGAAGGAACGCTATTGCCCTTTGACCATCCGGCTGCCAGCGCTGCCGCTTCATATTATCACCGCAAAAATCCCATGGCACTTGCCATACCCGGCGAAGTGTGGACGATACAGGTAAACAGTGCTAAGTTCACCGACTCCAGCCTGGGCTTTGGTAAAAAGCTAAACTGGAGCCGGGAAATATTAATTGACAAGTAATTATTTCAACTGCGCAAACTTTGCCTGGAAGAACCGCAGGTATTTTGGTTCGTACACCATCTTCAGTCCCTTTATTTTATTTCTGCGTTCATAAACTCTTGCCGTTGATTCAGCGATCACATCCATGTGTGCCTGTGTGTATACCCGGCGTGGAATGGTGAAGCGAACCAATTCAAGCTTCGGAAAATAATTTTCTCCGTTTGCTTTTCTTCCGGCAGATACCACCCCTCTTTCCATGGTGCGTACGCCCGAATCGAGATAAACTTCTGCTGCCAGTGTTTGTGCCGGGAACTGGTGCTGAGGAATATGCGGCAGGAATTTCTTTGCATCCACAAATATGCCATGCCCGCCGATTGGCTTAACGATGGGAACACCGTATTCGATCATTTTCTCACCGAGGTAGATCACCTGCCCTACCCGTGCATGCATGTGATCGTCATTCACGCTTTCCCCGATACCGATGGCCATCGCTTCCATATCACGGCCGGCCAGGCCTCCGTAAGTATGCAGCCCTTCATACACCACCACCATATTTCTTGCTTCTTCAAAAACATCCCAGTCGTTGATGGCAAGAAAACCACCGATATTCACCAAGGCATCTTTCTTGGCACTCATGGTAGCCCCGTCGGTATAAGAACAGATCTCTTTTACAATTGACCTGATGGACCTGTTCTGATATCCTTTCTCCCGTTGTTGAATGAAATGTGCATTCTCCGCCACCCTTGTCATATCATGTATGATACGGATGCCGTGTTTTTTTGTCAATGCCCTTAACTCCTTCAGGTTTTTAATACTGATGGGCTGACCACCCGCCATATTCACACTGGTAGCCATACTCACGTAAGGAATTCTTTTAGCACCGTATTTTTTTATCAGTGCTTCCAGTTTGTCCAGGTCCACATTTCCTTTGAATGGAAATTCATTTTCCGGGTCATGCGCTTCATCTATGATGATGTCTTCAAATTTTCCTCCAGCCAGCTCCTGGTGCAGCCTTGTTGTGGTGAAATACATATTGCCGGGAATAATATCGCCTTTCTTGATCAGAATTTTTGAAAGGATATTCTCCGCCCCACGGCCCTGGTGCGTTGGTATTAAATATTTATAGCCATAAACATCTTTCACCACTTCTTCCAGGTGATAAAAATTCCGGCTGCCGGCATAGGCTTCATCGCCCATCATCATGCCAGCCCACTGGCGGTCGCTCATGGCAGACGTACCGCTGTCGGTAAGCAGGTCAATATAAACGTCTTCAGATCTTAATAAGAAAGTATTGTAGCCCGCTTCCTGCATGGCTTTTTTCCGATGCACAGGCGTTGTCATTTTCAACAACTCCACCATTTTTATTTTGTAGGGCTCGGCCCAGCTTTTTCTGATCGTTTGTTTCATCGTAAAAATTTTTTTAATTAAAGTATTGGGCTAAAGCCCTGGTCAATTAATTGTTTGGTTGCCCCGGCCTGAAGGCCAGGGCAACTGAGTTATCATGAATAGGCCTCTGGTCCTGGTTTAACTTTCATGCTGTTTTTCAATTGCCCCGGTCTTAAGACCGGGGGCAATTGAATGCTTATTTTGAAGGACTTTAGTCCTGATATTATTTTCATGCTGGTTTTAATTTAGCAGTGAAGTGCCGCAACAACGGCGTTTCTTCTGTAATGGTTAATCCTTTCAATTCATTCCGCTTATTGAACACTTCAATAATTACTTCCGATACATAATCAATATGGCTTTGTGTATACACCCTTCTCGGAATGGCCAGGCGAACCAGTTCCATTTGCGCCGGAATTAATTTTTTATTGGTATCATATTTACCAAACATGAGTGAACCGATCTCCACGCCCCGTATTCCGCCTTCTTCATATAATGCACAAACCAGCGACTGGCCGGGATATTGATCAACCGGGATCTGCGGCAGGAATGCTTTGGCATCGAGATACACCGCATGCCCACCGGCCGGCTGCATCACCGGCACACCAACATCGATCAGTTTATTGGTGAGGTATTCAATGCTGCGGATGCGGTATTGCAGGTAATGCTCGTCCATCACTTCCTGCAGGCCGATTGCAATTGCTTCCAGGTCGCGACCGGCCAAACCACCATACGTTGTAAAGCCTTCGGTGATGATGAGTAAGTTCCTGCATTGCATGGCCAGGTCAAGATCTCTCATTGCAAGAAAGCCCCCGATGTTTGCAAAGGCATCTTTCTTTGCACTCATGGTGCAGCCATCTGCATACGAGAAAAGTTCCCGTGCAATTTCCGGAATGGTTTTACCGGCATAGCCTTCTTCTCTCAGTTTGATGAAATAAGAATTCTCTGCAAAGCGGCAGGCATCAATAAAAAGAGGGATCTTAAATTCGTCGCAGATCTTTCGTACGTCTTTAATATTCTGCATGCTCACCGGCTGCCCGCCACCCGAATTATTTGTTACCGTGATGATGACCATTGGGATATTTTCAGCGCCCTTTTCTTTGATCGCTTTTCGCAATGCATTCACGTCCATATTTCCTTTGAAGGGTGCCGGTACCGTAGGGTATTTTCCTTCTTCACACAAACAGTCGATTCCTTCAGCACCTGAGAATTCAATATTTGCTCTCGTTGTGTCAAACAACGTATTGCTGATGAAATACTTTCCTTTTCCACCCAGGATGGTGAAGATTATTTTTTCAGCCGCCCTGCCCTGGTGGGTAGGAATGATGTAGGGCATGCCGGTGATGCTGCGTACCGAATCTTCAAACTTGAAAAAACTTGTACTGCCTGCATAGGACTCATCGCCCTGCATGATACCGGCCCACTGGTTACTGCTCATGGCGCTGGTACCGCTGTCGGTAAGCAGATCGATAAGTACGTCGTTGGCATGAATGCGGAAGGAATTATAAGCTGCTTTCTCTAAAATATTTTTCCGTTCTTCTTTACTTGTGAAATAAATGGGCTCCACCGATTTTATGCGGAAGGGTTCAATAATTGTTTTCATTGATGATGATTTAAACAGCCGTTGGCTGTTATTTGAAAAAATTGTTGACTTACATAGAAGCTATCTAAAATGAAAATTGCGTCTCCCATTTTGCAGTTGGTGAGGACAGCAACTGCGGCGGACCGCCGTGGCCGGTGACCCCACCGGCCACTTTTGCAGATAGTTACTTACATTGAATCTGTAAGAATCATCAGGTGGGCCGTTGAATAATATTTTTCCAGATGTTCATTTTGTGCAGCAGCCTGCATGAATTTTACAGGCTGCTGGTTTAGGTGTTTATATTTTTTTACGTGGACTGTCAATCGCTGCGTGTGCTGCCGCCAGCCTTGAGATGGGTACACGGAATGGAGAGCAGCTCACGTAGTTCATACCAATGCGGTGACAGAATTTTACGCTTTCCGGATCGCCGCCATGCTCACCACAGATACCTACTTCCAGTTTTGGTTTGCTGATACGTCCTCTTTCTGTTCCTGCTTTTATCAATTGGCCAATACCTTCCTGGTCAATAGTCTGGAACGGATCGTCGGGTAGAATTTTCAGATCGAGGTATTTGGGTAAGAAGCCACCGATATCATCGCGGCTGAAACCAAAACTCATCTGTGTAAGGTCATTGGTTCCAAAACTGAAGAAGTCGGCTTCGGTTGCCATACACTCTGCACGCAGCGCTGCACGGGGCGTTTCAATCATTGTGCCGTACAGGTAAGGGATCTTTTTCACTCCCATTTTTTCGCATACTTCTTTATACACCCTGTCCACTATTTCTTTCTGATGGCGCAGTTCATTTTCAATAACGGTTACCGGCACCATGATCTCGGGGAATGCTTTTTTCCCTGCTTTATTTAATTCGGCTGCTGCTTCAAAAATAGCACGTACCTGCATTTCGGTGATCTCGGGATAGCTGATGCCCAGGCGAACACCGCGGTGGCCAAGCATCGGGTTGTTCTCATGCAATGCCAATACCCGCCTGTTCAGCATACCCATGCTGATGCCGAGTTCTTTGCTCAGTTGTTTCAACTTTTCTTTATCGTGCGGAACAAACTCATGTAATGGCGGATCAAGCAAACGGATGGTAACAGGATGCCCCTTCATTACATTCAGTGTATCCTTTACATCCTTCTTCACGTATTTAAACAGGTCATTGAGTGCATCTCTTCTTTCCTTTTCTGTTTTGCTAACGATCATCTTACGCAACTGGAACAAGGGTTCTTCACTGCCTTCGCCATAGAACATGTGTTCGGTTCGGAACAAGCCAATACCTTCGGCACCAAACTTAACCGCATGAAGGGCATCTTCCGGTGTTTCAGCATTGGCACGCACACCCATCTGTTTCACTTTGTCAACCAGCTTCATCAGGTCTTTGTAAGATTGGTTCCTGTCGATGTCTATATCAACCAGTGGAATACTTCCTTCATATACCAGTCCCCTGGTACCATTCAGAGTTATCCATTCGCCTTCTTTAATGATCACCCCGTTCTTTGCGTGAAAGGTTTTGGTATCGGCATGTATCTCAATATCGCCGCAACCAACAATGCAGCATTTGCCCCAGCCACGTGCTACTAAAGCCGCATGCGATGTCATACCTCCCTTCGTTGTTAAGATTGCTTTTGCCTTGTGCATACCATCTACATCTTCGGGAGATGTTTCTTCTCTCACTAAGATCACTTTCTCTCCTTTAGCTGCCCATTCCACTGCATCTTCAGAAGTGAACACCACACGGCCTTTGGCTCCACCCGGACCGGCAGGCAATCCCTTGGCAATAACGGTTGAAAGTTGTTCTGCTTTCGGGTCGAGCATGGGCAGTAATAATTCCACCAGTTGATTTGGTGCCACCCGCTTGATCGCTGTTTTGGTATCGATCAGTTTTTCTTTGTGCATTTCTGTCGCCATGCGAACGGCCGCAACGCCATTCCGTTTACCAACACGGCACTGCAGCATGTAGAGTTTTCCTTTTTCAATGGTGAATTCAATGTCCTGCATGTCTTTATAATGTTGTTCCAGTCTTTTCTGATAACTGAACAGTTCTTTGTACAATGCTGGCATTAATTTTTCAAGTGTGGTAAACTGTTTGCTCTGTGCATTTTTGGAATACTCATTTACCGGGGCAGGCGTACGAATGCCTGCCACTACATCTTCCCCCTGTGCATTCACCAGGTATTCGCCATAAAATTTATTCTCACCACTACCCGGGTTTCTTGTAAAAGCAACGCCGGTACAACTGTCGTTACCCATATTTCCAAATACCATGGCCTGCACATTTACGGCCGTACCCCATTCTTCCGGGATCTTTTCAATGCGGCGGTATTCTATGGCTCGCTTGCCATTCCAGCTGGCGAACACGGCACTGATGCCTCCCCACATTTGTTCATACGGATCATCCGGGAAATCTTTTCCTAATACCTTCTTTATAGTTTTTTTGTAATCTCTCACCAGGTCTTTCAGTTCGCTCACGGTTAAGTCGGTATCACTGGCATATCCTTTTGTAAGTTTGATGTGTTCTAATTTTTCATCCAGTATTTTGCGGATGCCCTTGCCGTGTTTAGGCTCAACACCCCCTGCTTTTTCCATTACCACATCGGCATACATCATCACCAGGCGGCGGTATGCATCGTAAGCAAAGCGTTCGTCTCCGCTGTGAGCAATGATGCCTTTAATGGTATTTTCATTCAGCCCGATATTGAGCACCGTTTCCATCATACCCGGCATACTCTTTCTTGCACCCGAACGTACGGAAAGCAATAACGGATTATTTGTGTCCCCGAATTTTTTACCGGTGAGTTTTTCAATCCGGGTTAGTGCATCCTGTACCTGCAGGTTTAAAATTCTCGGGTATGTTTTTTTATTGGCGTAGAAATAAGTACACACTTCGGTGGTTACCGTAAATCCCGGGGGAACCGGTAATCGTAATTTGGGGTGCCCTGCCATTTCAGCAAGATTGGCGCCTTTTCCACCCAATAAATTTTTCATTGATTCATTTCCATCGGCTTTGCCGCCGCCGAAGAAGTAGACATACTTTCCGGCTTTTGATCTGTTTGTCATAATTGTAAGACTTGGTACCCTGCATAGTTAGGGCATCACCGCTTAAAATTTGGAAACTTAGATCACCAGGAAAGTTGATTTTTATCAGTAAATGACAGTGATATGAAGCACCAATAAAACCGGGAAGGACAGTGTATTTTAGGAAATAATTTATCGTCACCTTTTTTACAAAAAAGCCCAATATTTACCGGCATGGGCAGTTGCAAATAGCTCAGAATGGTTCGTCCTGGTTTCAGCGAAGCTTGTTGAAAAATTCAGTTACCTGGTAAGAAGTTGGGTCTACAAGTATTACTTTCCGGTTCTCATCCAATAATACGGAGAACGGGATGCCTGTAATATTGTATTTACGGGCAATGGAACTTTCACTGCCTTTTGGATCGTTGACATTTATCCATTCCAGTTTATCCTGTTTAATGGCTTCCAGCCATTTTTTCCGGTCTTCATCCAAAGAAATGCTGACGATCTCAAGCCCGGCCCCCTTTGTTTTTAGATATGCTTCACGCAGATAAGGATGCTTACCCCTGCATGGGCCGCAGTAGCTCGCCCAAAAATCAATCAGTACGTATTTACTTTTTAAAGAACTAAACTTAAAATCTTTTTCATGATCATCTTTCATTGTAAAATCATCGAAAATATTTCCGGGTTTTAAAAGTTGTAGCCTGTTAAGTGTACTTAATAAATGCCTGCCTGCTTCTGATTCTTGCTGTTCGGTATTTAATCTGAAGTAAAACTCCCGCATATAGTCAATTCCTAGCATTGGTTCATATAATTCAATTAGCCAAGGGAGCACTTTGGAACCAGGTCTTACTTTAAAAACGCTGTCAATTTCCCGAAATGAATCATGTCTCAAAAAACTATCCCTACTGGATTTATTCACTTTATTTAAGCTGTCAAAATAGGCGTCCCTTTCCTTCTGCGAATAAAATCTAGGATAAATTATAGTTTTAGAAACCATCCGGGTTTTGGGCAAAAGGGTGTAATAGTATAAATAGGTATCCTCAGACCCGATAACGGAATCAACCGTTAATTTCATTTTACCATTTCGATCGGGTTTCTCTGACAGGTAAACATTTTTTAAACAGGTGTCTAACCAGATTGTTATTCCAGATCTTCTCGTTCCGATTTGCATTTCACCTGGCTCAGAAAAAAAGCCTGAATAAATGAAGCTTCCATCGGCCTGAACGGGAAAGCTGTCCATATGCATTTTTGGATAAGCAATTAAAAGTGTAGAGACAGATGAAGGTTGCTGAAGTTTTCCCTTCAGTGTAAAAGTCATATCCTGCGACCGGGAAGGAAAAAAAAGGGCGGAAAAAAGAAGGAAGCAGAGCAGGTGTTTCATTGATGAAAAGTACTCTTCCAAAACTAAAAAATATCCTAAAATTAAAATACCGCTAGTTTACATCTTCATAATAAGGGATCTCATCATGGCTCACCGCTTCTTTTTGATGCCAGTAAGCCATGGTAACCACATGCCCGTCGGGAGTTTTAAGCAACCGCCCGTAAATAGCATTGATGGTATTGAAGGTATAATCGGAAACGCCAACGGTAAATGTTTTAGGCCCCTCGGGTATGGGTTCGGGAACGGGTGGTGGTGGAGCAATTTCTCCCTCAACTGGTTTTGCAACCGCTACCGGCGCAGCTTTAGGTGGTGGCGAGGGAACCACTACCACAGTAAATTTATTGTACTCCAGTATTTTTTTTATGAAAGCAACCCTTTCCGGTGACACATTCTTCTCCACGATGCCGCACTTAACACCATCCAGTTCTTCAAATTCGTGATTCTTGTTTATTGCCATAACTACGTTAATGATTGAATGTAATCATAGATCCAGCTCAGTAAACCAACCAGCACAATACCAGCCGCACAAATGGTCAGTCCCAATTTTGCCGAAAGATCGATCTTTATTTTCTCTACAGGTTGTGCATTCTTGTCCATAAACACTGCCCGTATCACCCGAAGGTAATAATACAGGGAAACGATCATATTGAGGGCCGCAATGGTAATGAAGAAATAACTTCCGGTTGATGCACCGGCAGTAAGCAAAAATAATTTACCAAAGAAACCAGCCGTTGGCGGAATGCCTGCCAGTGAGAATAAGGCCAGTGCAAGCACCCAGCTTAAGAATGGATTTGTTTGGTAAAGCCCTTTATAGTCGTCAATATTTTCTTTGCCTGTTTGTGATTCAATAGCTGTTGCCACCCCAAAGGCTGCCAGGTTTGAAAAGATATAGATCAGGATAAAATAAACAACAGAAGACAATCCTTCTTTGGCGCCGCTGCTGATACCCACCAAAATAAAACCTACCTGTGCAATGGAAGAAAAGGCAAGAAAGCGCTTGATGTTCTGCTGCCGCAATGCAAACAGGTTACCGATGATCATGGTGGCAATGGAAAGGATCATCACCATATTATACCAGGTGCCCTGCATGGGCTGGAACACTTTGTACAAAGCAGAAATAAAAATAAATGCAACCGCACCTTTTGATATCACTGACAAGAAAGAAGTTGTTGCCATGGGTGAGCCTTCATACACATCGGCCGTCCATAAATGGAATGGCACAATAGATAATTTAAATGCAAAAGCAGCAAACAGGAATACAAAGGCCAATACCTGCAACGGGGTTCCATCGAGGTGTTGTGGTAGTTCTGAAAAACTGATGGTACCTGTTGCGCCATACATGAGTGAAATACCAAAAAGTAAAATACCCGAAGAGAAGGCCGAGGTTAATATCATTTTCATGGCTGCTTCGGAAGACCGTTTTTTATCCAGGTCGAAATTGGCCATGGCTGCAACCGGGATTGTAGAAAGTTCCAGCGCTAAAAAGAACATCAGCAGATTACCGCTGGAAATGAGGAAGAACATACCCAGCAAAGCCGATAGCATCAGCATGAAAAACTCCGGCATGTGTTCTGACCTTTTAAACCAGCTGCTGAATAATAAAGAGATGAGATATACACCCAGGTTCAGGATATTCTTCTGCAAAACGATCATGGGTGTTGACTGGTACATGCCGTCGAACAATATTCCTTCAGCATTGAAGAAAAATCCTGCAATAAAATTCAGCAACAATAAAACCTGTATCAGCAACAGCATGGATTCATTCTTCATTCCCTTACCCAGCTTAATAAAGAGGAGCAGGAAGATGATGGCTGTTACCAGCAGTTCAGGTTTCATTATCGTCAGCATTTCATTCATACTTAGTCGATGGGTGATGGTATCATCAGGTTTTGTTTTATTATTTCTGTCGCCGGGTTTATAAGATCATTCAGCCAGAACGGAGCCGTTCCTATTGCAATGATACCAACGACCAGGATGATGGCAGCCAGTTTTTCATTCCACCTGGCATCGGTTAATGTTGCAAATTGTTCTTTCAACGGACCCATGGCCGTTTTTGTAATAGCCCGCAAAATATAAACAGCTGTAACCACCAATGACAGGCAGGACAAGATGGTTGCTACCCGGCTGAATGTATCCGGCCTTTCCCAGGAGCCCATGAACACCGTCATCTCGGCAACAAAACCACTGAGCCCGGGTAAGCCCAGCGAACACAGGCCCACAATAAATAATACCGTACCAATAAAAGGCATGCGCTTCAGTAATCCACCCATTTCATTTACCTGCCTGGTATGTGTACGTTCGTATATCATGCCGATAACAGCGAAGAAAAGGGCCGTCATCAACCCATGTGATACCATTTGCATCACAGCACCGGTCATGGATGTTTTGGTCATCATGCCGATGCCCAGTAAAACAAATCCGCAATGGCTCACGGATGAATACGCATTGATGTATTTCAGATCCTTCTGCATCATGGTGGCAAAGGCGCCGTATAAAATGGCAATAACAGAAAGTACGATAATGATGGTTGAATAATCCTTCGCCGCATCGTGTAATATATAAGTAGCCACCCGTAAGCAGCCATAGCCTCCCAGCTTCATGGAAATGCCGGCGAGGAACATTGATCCGGCTGTGGGTGCAGAAGAGTGACCGTCAGGAACCCAGGTATGAAAAGGAAATAACGCAGTGAACACACCAAAGCCGACAAACAGCAATGGAAAACATATTTGCTGCACTTCGGCTGGTATATAACTTTTTGAAAGGGTTAGCAGGTCAAATGTCTTTTCCGGGGCGTTGAAATAAATTCCCAGTAAGCCCACCAATACCAGGGCCGATCCGCCCATCAGCATCAATGCCAGTTTATTGGCACTGTATTCTTTTTTGCCGCTTCCCCAAATACCAATGAGCAGGTATTTTGGAATGACAGCGATTTCCAGGAAGAAAAATAAAATGAAGAGGTCGAGTGAAATGAAAAAGCCATACGCACCAAGACTTAACAATATAAGAAGGAAATAAAATTCCTTTGTCATCTTCTCCACGTTCCATGAAACCAGTACGCCGGCAATAACAACAAATGCCGTCAATAAGATCATCGCTATAGAAATTCCATCTACCCCCAAGTGAAAACTGATATGCCATGCCGGGAACCAGTTGTACTGTATCTGAAAAAGCATTTCGGCTGTATTGCCTGCCATGCGCTCATTACGGAATGCAAAGAACAAGGCGAAGGCAAGCACCAGTTGAACAGCAGCACCGATAAATGAAACCCACCTTACCTGCGTGGCATTCCGCATCAGCAATACAGCTACCGCCGTGAGCAAAGGAGTTAATATCAGTAATAATAAGTTCATTTTATCAATTTAGAATTAAGAGTTATGAATTATGAATTTGCCGATTCATCATTCATCATTCGTCATTCATAATTTTCCAGATCATTTCCATACATAAATAAAAAGCAAAGCCAGTCCAATTACTCCTGCCAGGAAGTAAATGGCATATTGCTGTACTTTACCCGATTGAATTCTTTTTATACCTTCTGATATCTTCAGGGTGGTATTACCCGTTAAATTCACCATGCCATCCACTACGTTCTTATCAAACCATGCCGCCGGTCTCCCGATCAAATTGAAAATTATTTTCTGCGTGATGAACAGGTATACCTCATCAATATAGAATTTATGGTAAGCTGCTTTGTATAAACCGCTCAGTGATGCAGCGATCTTATCCGGTTTATCACTTTGTTTTTTATACATCCACATGGCGGTGAAAATACCGATTAGACCTAAGGCAACAGGGAGTATCGAAAATTGTAAATGAAATTTGCTTTCCAACGCCTTTCCATCGGAGCTTACAAAATGCCCGAATGGAATAAAGCCTGCTGCGGCAGCGCCAATAGCCAATAATACAAGCGGCATCATCATTGCAAACCCGCCTTCGCCGTGATGGACCTCACCCCCGAACTGCGTTCCTTCCTTTGCAGGAACTCCTTGAGGAGAGGGAGTGTTCCAGAAAATACTAAAGTAAAGCCGGAACATATAAAAAGCTGTTAGACCCGAAGTGATCAATGCGATCCAGTAAATGGTTTGGTTATGCTGGTAAGCTGCGAGCAGTATCTCTTCTTTACTGAAGAACCCTGCAAAGGGCGGTACCCCTGCAATAGCCAGGCAGGCAATTAAGAAAGTGATATGGGTGATGGGTAAATATTTCCGTAAGCCGCCCATGTCTTTCATTTCATTACTGTGAATAAAATGAATGACGGCGCCAGCACCCAGGAACAGCAATGCTTTGAACATAGCATGAGTAAACAAATGGAACATGGAAGCCGTATAGCCCAATCCATCTTCGCCACCATATTTAGAAACGCCGAGGGCAAACATCATATACCCGATCTGCGACATGGTGGAATAAGCCAACACCCTTTTGATATCTGTTTGTGTGCAGGCGATCACCGCAGCGATCATTGCAGAGATGGCGCCTACATAACCAACAATGCTCAATGCACCGGGTGATGAAATGGCAAACACCGGAAACAATCTTGCTACTAAAAACACACCAGCCACCACCATCGTTGCCGCATGTATCAATGCCGAAACCGGTGTAGGGCCTTCCATGGCATCTGGCAACCAGATATGCAGCGGAAACATGGCGCTTTTTCCGGCACCGCCGATAAATACCAGAACCAATCCCCAGGTTAAAGCAGATATGCCCATGAAGGAGGCAGCAACTGCTGTTTTATATCCATTAGATTCAGGAGAAGTTAATGTAGTGATCAGCGTATTAAAATCCAGTGTGCCTGAATAGAATGATAACATCAATATGCCGATCAAAAATCCCACATCGGCAAATCTTGTTACGATGAATGCTTTTTTACAGGCAGCAACCGCACTGGGTTTGTCGTAATAATACCCGATCAGCAGGAAAGAAGAAACGCCTACCAGTTCCCAGAAAATGTATATCTGGAAAATATTGGAAGAAACAACCAAGCCCAGCATGGAAAAAGTAAAGAGGCCGAGAAATGCATAATAGGTGGGAAACCTTTCTTCACCCTTCATATACCCAAGGCTGTAGATATGCACCATAAGTGAAATAAAGGTCACTACCACCAGCATCATTACAGAAATGGGATCGAGGATGATACCCATGTCGATGGAAATGCCTTTGGAAAATTCCAGCCAGGTATATTTTAGCGGAACTAATTTCTGGTAAACCCCATCCACCTTACCATACTCAAAGAAATATCCATACGCCGTATATAATGCAAGAGCTGTTGAAACAAGTAATAACGTGGTTCCAATGATGCCGGATGTATTCTTAAAATATTTCCTGCCGAACAGGCCAAGCATAATGAACCCTGCCAGTGGCAGTAAAGGGATCAGCGATATGTATGTTGCGTTTGGCATTTACAAAGTTTAGAGTTTAAGGTTTAGAGTTTAGGGCTTTACTAAACCCCTAAACTCTAACCCCTAAACTAAAATTTCATCTCTTCCGCATTCTCCACATCAATGGAATGGTGACTGCGGTAAAGATTTATTATTATCGCAATGGCAACCGCTGCTTCTGCTGCTGCAATGGCGATGATGAAAATGGTAAAGAAAACCCCGTCGAGCTTATTCGGCCACAGGTATTTGTTGAACGCAATGAAATTCAGGTTCACGCTGTTCAGTATCAGTTCCACGCTCATGAGCATCGTAACCAGGTTCCTTCTTGTAAAGAAACCATACACACCAATAAAGAACAGTGCAGCGCTGATGAATAACAAATGATATAGTCCTGGTTCTATCACTTCGATTCGGGTTTACTTTTTAATGCGATTACAATACAGCCTATCAATGCGGCCAACAATAAAATACTCACCACTTCAAAAGGCAAGGCATAACCATTATCATCCACCCCAAGCATCTGGTTACCGATATTGGCAACAGTTGGTTCAATGGCCGGGCTGCTTGTTTTAATAAAATCGTGCTTGTAAATCTGCAGCATTACCAATGCAAGTCCGCAAAAAGCAGCCAGGGCAGAAAATAATTGTCTCCCCATTTTCTGTTTTGGTAATTCGTCCCCCGCCTGCTGCGTTAGAAAAATAGAAAAGATGATGAGTACCACAATGCCACCTACATACACCACGATCTGCACCGCCGCAATGAATTCATACTGCAGCCAGAAATAAAGCCCGGCAATACCGATCAAAGAAAATAATAAATAGATCGCCGCCCGGAAGATCATCCGGGTGGTAACAGCCAGCAAACCACTTACTAATGTGAGTGCTGCAAGCAAATAAAATATGACTGTTGATCCGCTCATTATTATTCTACTCCATCCATGATCTTAGATCCTGGATTATTTAATATTTTGGTTAGCTCTGCCCTGTCAAAAACACTGTGCTCAAAGGTCTGTGCCATCACGATCGCATCGGAGGGACAGGCGATGATACAGAGGTTACACATGGTGCAGAGTTCTAAATGATATACCAGTTTATCGATCGCTTTTTTCTTTTTGCCCTCGGGTGTAATATCAAACTTGGTAACTACTTTGATGGTTCCATTCGGACAAGCAAGCTCACAGGCCGTACAGCCCGTGCAGCGATGCTCATTATTTTCATCATGGGGCATTACCACTTCGCCTTTAAAACGTTCGGGCAACTTCAGGGTATCCCTGTTATCGGGATATTCCTGCGTAATGATCTCTTTGTGGTGCGTAAAATAATAGCCAGTTCTGCGCATACCAACCAACAGCGACTTTATTCCGCTGAAAACATCTTTTATGTATTTTATAGCCCCCCCGCCCCCCGAAGGGGGGAGTGAAGAAGATTCTTTATATTTTATGTCATCGCTCATTTTCCAGAAATTACTATTCTTATTAAAAGATAGAATTAACTCATAATCTTCGCTTCAATCTCCTACTTTTCCTCCCCCTTCGGGGGAGATAGAGGAGGCCTAAAAATGCCATCCCAATATCGCTATCACCGTTACCAATAATAAATTAAGCATGCTTATCGGCAATAAATATTTCCATTCCAGGTTCAACAACTGATCAATGCGCAACCGGGGAAAGGTCCACCGGAACCACATGATCACGAAAATGAGGAAGAATGTTTTTCCAAAGAACCAGATGCTGGATGGAATATAATCCATCACATGGTTAAAGCCTTCCCAGTTACCGATGTGGAACGGCATCCATCCGCCTAAGAACAAGGTGGCACCAATGGCACATACAATAAATACATTCACATACTCTGCTAAAAAGAACAGGGCGAATTTCATTCCCGAATATTCCGTATGAAACCCCGCGGTTAATTCTGATTCTGCTTCTGCCAGGTCAAAAGGTGCCCGGTTTGTTTCGGCTGTTACCGCAATGATGAAGATCACAAAGGAAATGATCACCGGGATATGGCCTTTGAATATCCACCAGCCATCGGCCTGCGAATAAATGATATCGGAAATATTTAAACTACCGGTTAATACAACGATGCTGAGAATGGATAAGCCGGCAGATAATTCATAACTCACGATCTGTGCACCGCTTCGCATGGCTCCCATCAATGAATATTTATTATTACTTGCCCAGCCGGCCATTAAAATACTTATGACCATGATGGATGAAACAGCCGACACATAGAGTACGCCGATATTCAGGTTCCACAACTGAAAATCTTTTGCAAATGCTATTGGTGCCATCAATAACATGGCAACAACCATTGCAATGATGGGTGCCAGGTTGAACAAGAATTTATCGGCTCCACCGGGAGTCAATCCTTCTTTAACCAGCAACTTCAGGGTATCGGCAAGCGATTGAAGCATTCCTTTTGGGCCAACCCGGTTGGGGCCCAGCCGTATCTGTATCCATGCGGAGACCTTTCTTTCCATGATCACCAATATCAATCCCAACACAGCAAACAAACCGATCACAGCAACGCCGGCAATCACCATTTCAAAGGTCAATGCCCAGGTTGGACTGAATGTTTGATACAACCAGTGGTGAATGATGCCTGTTATGTTAGTTAAACTCCACATACCCCTATCCCCTAAAGGGGGATTGATTGCATTTTGTTATTTTATTATCAACTTTATATTTCTATTCGACTTCATTGGCGTCGCACTCTTCAACAACATTTCTTTATTCAGCTTTCCAATCTTCGCAACGATCTTCGCTTCATCCCCCTTTAGGGGATAGGGGCGCTCTATCTGTCAATATCCGGTATTACTAAATCCAGTGTTCCCATCATCGCAACAAGATCCCCTAACTTACTTCCTCTTGCCATATGATCAAGGGCGGAGAGGTTTGAAAATCCCGGCGAACGGAATTTAATACGATAGGGTGTTGTTGCTCCCTCACTTACTATATATACACCCAGTTCTCCCCTGGCCGTCTCCACTCTTGTATAAAACTCACCCTTGGGTAATTTCAAAACGGCTTTTGTCTTAGCCTGGAAATCACCTTCCGGAATATTATCTATCAACTGTTCAATGATATGAACGGACTGGTTCATTTCTTTGATCCGTATCATGTAACGGGCTAAAGAATCACCGGCGGTTTCAATCACTTCTTCAAACTGTACTTTATTATATGCATCGTATGGATACAGCTTTCGTATGTCGCAACTCACCCCGCTGCCTCTTGCAGCCGGGCCGCTGCACCCATAAGAGATTGCATCTTCTTTTGATAAAAACCCAACATCTTTCATCCGGTTCCTGAATATGATATTGCCGGTAACCAGTTCATCGTACTCATGGATCTTTAACTTAAACAGCGTAATGAATTCTTTTACCTTCCTTTGAAAATCCGGGTGCAGGTCTATCATCACACCACCGGGCACCATATAATTCATGGTTAATCTTGCGCCACATGTTTCTTCCATGATATCATTGATCTTTTCCCTTTCCCGGAAGGCATGAAAGAATGGCGTGAAGGCACCGATGTCCATGGCCATGGCTCCCCACCACAATTCATGCGATGCGATCCTTGTCAGTTCGGCCATGATGGTTCGTATCACCTGTGCCCGTTCCGGCACTTCTATCTGCATTCCTTTTTCCACACACAAGGCACAAGCCTGGTTATTGATATGTGCAGAGAGATAATCCATGCGGCTGGTAACATAAATGAACTGCCGGTAAGTAAGGCTCTCACACATTTTTTCAATAGAGCGATGAATAAAGCCCAGGTGAGGCTCCACCTTCTTGATGGTCTCGCCATTCAACGTGATCACCAGGTGTAATACACCATGTGTTGCAGGATGCTGGGGTCCTACATTGATGACCAGGTCACCTTCGGTGGTTGTGCCTACTTCTTCGATCATGCCCCTATCTCCGCCATCTGGCGGAGGATTGATTTCGTTTTATTAAAAAATCGGTTCATTCTTTATCAATTAAGCCCCGATAATTATCATGTACCCTTTTTATAACTCCCCTTTAGGGGATGGGGGCTACAGTTTTATCATATTCACCGGGTCTTCAAAATCCTTCCGCATCGGGTTCTTCCCTTCCCATCCATCAGGCAATATCAATAACCGCAGGTCGGGATGGTTTAAAAAATTTACGCCAAACATTTCATACACTTCCCGCTCATGAAAATCAGCCGTCTTCCAAATATGGCTTACCGATTCAATCTCCGGCTTACCGGCATCCAGTTTTGATTTGATAACAATATTGTGCCGGTACTTTGTAGAGCTGAGATGATACACCATGGTAAGATGTGTCTTCCAATCTATACAGGTAAGGCAAAAAAGATAGTTGAAGTATAAGGAATCGTTGTTGCGGAGGTTTTCTGCAAAGGATAACCAATCGACCGGCTCAACATTAATATTGAGCCATTCACCACTTTCATCAAATGTGGCCGCAGGAAGCAGTTCAGTTATTTTGGTTTTCAGTTCCTCGTTATTCATACAATATTATATACCTGACTTTATTTGTTCTCTCGTCATTCCGGCTTTTATCTTTTCCTGTAAACTTATCAATGCATGCAGCAGTGCTTCGGGCCTTGGCGGGCAACCGGCCACATACACATCTACCGGTATGATATGGTCAGCGCCTTTAACTACCGAGTAAGTATTATAAAAGAACGGTCCCCCGCTGATGGCGCAGGCACCCATGGCGATCACGTATTTGGGATCGGCCATCTGGTCGTATAATCTTTTTAAGACCGGGCCCATCTTATTTACGATGGTTCCTGCGATGATGATCACATCGGCCTGGCGGGGAGAAGCTCGGGCCACTTCAAAACCGAATCTTGAAAAGTCGTACCTGGCACCGGCAACGGCCATATATTCAATGCCACAACAACTGGTAGCAAATGTAAGCGGCCACAAAGAGTTTGACCGGGCCCAGTTGATCACATCATCCAGTTTGCTTAATACAATACCGCCACCCGGGGTTTCATGTATCTGCCCGGGAAAAGCCCCCCCATCCCCCAAAGGGGGATTTGAAGAAAGCACTTTTTTATTTGAAGTATCATTCATTATATAAAGAGGTATTCTTACTAAAAATTAAACTTGTTCAATGTCATCATACCATTTAATTTATCAGATCCTGTTTTCTTCCCCCTTGGGGGATTGAGGGGGCCTTACTTCCATTTCAAAGCGCCTTTTTTATGTGCATAAAGAAACCCGGTAAATAAAATGAAAAAGAAGATCACGATCTCCACAAGGGCAACCCATCCCACGCTCTTAGCTACCACGGCCCAGGGGAAAATGAATATCAGTTCTACATCGAAAATTAAAAATATGAGGGCAAATAAATAGTATCCTACATTTAATTGTATCCAGGTCTTTCCCTGCGTGGGGATACCGCATTCGTAGGGTTCTCCCTTTTGCGGATTTGTTGTTGCCCTGGTCATGAACCGGGCAACCATAACAGCAATGATGGAAAAAGCAAGCCCTGCGATAATCAAAACGATCATGGAAGATGCACCCATAAGAGATCAGTTGTTGAATGAAGGATTTTTGATGGTACAAGTTAATGAAAAAATGGTTTCAACAGGCTTCTATGCAGGCATGGGATTTATCATTTTGCCGGATGATATTAGTCATGGTTTTTATACCGGCCGAAAACATCATCCATATACCTCCACATGAATATCTTTTCTGTCGTACCCCATGTCCATGATCCTTTTCTTTGCCTCATCAATCATGCCCTTCCATCCGCATAAGAAAAAGTTAGCTGGTTTTTTATCGGCACACAACTCTTCATAAACAGGATGAACATAACCACTCCTGCCCTCCCATTCTTCTCTCGACAAAACCGGTACATACCGGAAACCCGGCATGGCTGCCTCCAGGGTTTTCATTTCATTATAATATAGTAAGGTATCTTTTGTGCGGCAGCCAAATATCAGGTTGATGCCATGATGTGGTATCCCTTTATTCTTTATATGGTTTACCATGCTGCGGAAAGGTGCGATGCCGGTGCCGGTACAGATAAAGAATATTTCTTTTTCCAATGGTTCTTTCAACGTGAAAACTCCCTGTGGGCCGCGGAATGTTATCGTTGAACCTACGGTCACATTTTCAAAAAGATAGTGTGTTCCCGCCCCTTTCCTGTCTAATACAATAACCAATTCAAATATATTGCTGCCATCGGGCCAGGAGGCGATGGAATAACTGCGCCAGCGTTTGTTTTGTTTTTCGTGAATGGGAAGATCAAGCGTAACAAACTGGCCGGGACTGAAATCGAAGGAAGTTAATTCAGGAACCTGTATCCAGTACCTTTTCGTGTCTTTAGTTTCATTTTCTACCCGGATAACATGACCGGTCCGCCATGGTTCTAATGCCATTAATTATGTTTGCGGGAAGGTACAAAGAAATGGAATAAAAATACTTTCGTGAAAGGGAAAACCGGTTGAACCACATAGGAACATAGAACACATAGCAGGTCCTGTAAAAATCAACAGTTATTGAATCAGTATCTTTTCCGTTTTCACAGCGTTTTCTGTAAAAATTTTGAGTTGGTAAATACCTTTTGCTATGCCGGCTAAATTCAATGTATTACTTCTTCCCTGCAGTGCAAAGGTTTTGATGAGCTTGCCCGTTGCATCATACAGCAATGCCTGGGTACAATTGCCTGATGAAGCAATGAACAATGTTGCATTGATGACGGGATTCGGATACACAGTAATATCATCCCCGGTATTAGTGAAGTTGATCTTTCGCACGGGTGAATATTGATACGCATTGTCTTTGTCAACCATTTTCAGGCGGTAATAATTTAACCCGGCTATTGGCTGCATGTCGGGCAGGTTATAATAACTATTGCCTGCTGTATTTTTTGCCGGTACTGTTCCAATGTTGATGTAATTGATACCATCACCACTTCTTTCAACAATGAACTTACTGCTGTTCACTTCATTTGCTGTGACCCATTGAAGCAATACGCTGTTGGTTTGTTTGATCGCTTCAAAAGACAGTAAGCTGATGGGCAGGGGTTGGTCGCCGGTTGTTCCGCCGTTGTTTAGCCAGAATTCACTGAAACTATTAACCGGGAATTCAGCATAGTAGCCATTATCGTAAGGCACTATTTCTGTATTAGCTGGCAGTATATACATATAAGATCCGGCAAAATTATCGTTCAGTGTACCGTTTTCCTCTATTCCCGTCCCACTGCTGTATTTGGTCACACCCAACTCATATGGGTCTTTTGGTTTGCTGCATGCTCCGCAACCTGTGGCTGCAACCAGGTTCTTCGCTTCTGTATCGGTAAAATAAAAACGAACGGAAACATAACCACCCGGTGCATTGGTTGGCCGGATCACAATATTCCTGTCTAAGTAATATTGATTATTACTTATTCGTACAGCCCCGGTATACGGATATACAAATACAGAGGTATTGCCCAGGTCAAACCCGTTTGGATTTATGGAGGCAAACCGTTTTCCATCAGCAGCATTAAAGTGTATCCAGTTTGTTCCGTTTACGGCCTGCGTTGATCCGGTTGAAGGGGTACTTGAATAAATAAGTTTTTTATCAAACACATGAATATCATCAATACCCACTCCATCCAGGTTATAGCCCATATCGCTTGACATTACAAAACGGAAGCGTACGTTGGTTCCGGTGGTTGGAATATCGGTGCTTGCCACATGCCAGTTGGTAAGTGAGGTGCGCCATTGATTTTTTCCGGTAGGATCATTATACCAGTTTGTTCCTACGCCGTTTGTTCCCAAACGGCTCCAGGTTATCCCGCCGTTGGTTGAATATTCGATCCAGTTATAATCTGCCGGTGTACCGTCTTCAATTTCAAAAATATGGCTGAACGATAAAACCGGCTGCGTCATTCCACTCAGGTTAAAGCAGGGCGAATACAAATAAGACAGCTCATTGTTTTTATAATTGCCGGTAAGTGATGTTACCCATGCTTTGGTTCCATTAGCTGCTTTATTGATGGTGGTTTTAGCGGGTGTGCCCCATTGCCAGCTGTTGTTGGAACCTTTGCTGTACCAGCCTCCGTCATTGCTTTCAAATCCTTCTAAGTAAGGAAATGTATTTATAACCTGGCTGGTATGAAATGCATAGTTCAGTACGCTGTCATTATTATTATAATTATCTGTTGGCTCATTCACCCAGAAATCAAAACTGTAATCGGTATTGATGGTAAGATTTTCCGGCGCAGCAAATGTATGTGTGTAAACACCGGGGGGTAAGGAAGCAATGGTTTCCATTACCGGAGGCCCACCATTTACCCGGTAATAAACAGGTACGTTGGTGAAAGCGCCGGAGCTGTAATTTTTTATCTGCAATGAAACAGGCTGACTTCCATAAGTTCCGCAACCGGTTTTGGATGGAGACAGGATGCTGAGTATGCCGATATCATTTGCTGCTTCTTTGATAGTCACGTCATCAAATGTATATCCATCGTCCTGGTCAATGATCGGGTTTGGATTGCTGGCAGAAGTATTTCCCTGCTCACCAAATTTTACCTGGAAACTGGTTCCGATGGGCTGCGCAGGCGAAGCAGTATCCAGCACATCATTAACATTAATCACGGCATGTTTCCATTCACCTAATGCTCCCTGGTTTGCAACAAGGTCATAGGCCTGTATCCACGGCTTTGTATCACTGCCCCGTATCCACACTTTATTATTGGCGTTATTATCCTGTCCGTGGTTCTTATAATAAAAATCTATCCGTAACTGGTTGCCTGAAATATAATTGTTCAGGTTGTAGGTCATCAACATGCTGTCGGTTGTTAATGCAGCATTGTAAACAAACTGGTCAAGTGTGATCGCCCTGTTACCGCTGTGTGCAAAACCGGTGTTCACAAAAGTTCTTGCCCTTCCCCGTATTGTGTTGGTTTTAAAATCCACTTTATCTATACTATCAAGCCCGGTGGTATTTGCCGTATAATCTTTTGCCAGCGCCGTTTCAAAACCATCTGTTTGTGGCAGACTGATCAATGGGTTTGCAAGATTTTTTATGGTAACAGAAACGGTATCATCCAGCGGCTGCACATCCCCTGTTCTTTTCACCCAGGCTTTAATAATATATATGCCGGTGGCAGAAAGATCGGCAGTGGCAGTAAACGTATACAACCTTGTAGCAAGTGAATTCACTACGGTTGAACTGCTTTCCATTACCGGGGTATTGCTGTTTACCTGGTAGTACAGGTCGTAACTGCCGGATGATGCAGCATTATCCAAATTCTTAATGGTGAATTTTATTTGCTCTGCAGCTGTTAATGCAGAAGAGGTCAATTGTCTTCCGCTGACAGGCGCACTTATTGAAACCGCTTTAAAGTTGTTATCAAAAACAGACAACGTACATGTACCCGACGAAGGCGTTGAGCTTTTAGAGATCGATCTTCGTCCACCAACTGTTCCATTCTTTGCGCTTACTCCAAACCAATAAGTGGTGGTGCTGTTTAATCCCTGCACTAAATAGGTAAGTGATGCTGTGTTACCGATGATGGCCATCGAATCACCTTTCTGCTGCCAGATATCATACGATGTGGCGCCGGTGATGGCAGCCCAGTCTAACTGAACAAATCCCTCGCAGGGAACCGTTGGCGTATTAAGGGTCGGCTGACCGATCACTGCAAAATCATAATCACTCTGATCGGTATATGCGGAAGAGTTTCTGCTCACCCGGATTCGGTAATTATTATTTACTGTGGCAGGAACTGTCCAGTAGTATGATCTTGCCGTTGCAGGAACGGCAGCATCAATTACATTCCAGGAAGTGCCGTCAAAATATTCCAGCGTGAATGTATTGGACTCATCGCCATAAGCTGTCCAGCGTATGGTTTCAATTTCACCGGGTGATAGTTTTTCTCCACCGAATGGATATTCAACGGTAATGCCGTTCATCTCCATTGAATAAGTGAGTACGTATTCCTGCGGCCCTTGTGGAATGGCGAAGGCGCTTACATTCAAATCATAATTTCCTGCAGCAGGGTTATCGATCACAACCTGTTCGATATTATTTATATGATCAGCAGCTTCCGTTGCATTTGTATTTACGTTTGCCGGGGTTGCATCCAGTATCAACGGCCGGTGAGTTACCGGACCAGGTGCTGTAACAGTGAGATCAAGATCATTGATCAAGGTACTGCCTGCATTGGCTGCAGCAGCAGGATCAGCCCAATACAACATTACTTTTAACCGCCTTACTCCTGCCGGAATGGCAATGGTATTTGAGGAAGGCGTGGTACTGCTTATAAAATACCGGGTGCCTTCCATTGCTTCAACCGCCTTACGGGCATTGAGCATACCAAAACCAAATGTATAATCAGGGCCGGGGTTACCCAGGTCTTCAGCATTATTACACAGCAATGCTTTCAGCAAAGAAGCTTTGGGAACAGCACCGCCATTTAATTTCCGGTATTGCTCATTCAATATGGTAACAGCACCGGCAACAACTGGCCCCGACATGCTGGTGCCGCTGTTATTTCCGTACGTATTAAATTGCCTGGTAGAGTAAACATTAACTCCATCTGCAACAATTTCCGGCTTCAGTCTTCCGTCCTGCACCGGGCCACGGCTGCTGAAATCGGCGATCACATAATTTGAATCCATGGCACCCACTGTTAAAACATTCTTAGCACACTGGTACCCGGTTTTAACCGTGCCGAATGAAATGGGAAAAGGCGAACAGGTATAGGTTCCGTCGTTGCCTGCAGAAACAACATGCAAAACCTGTTCATAGGTTTTCATCTGTGCATCGGTATAATTACTCAATATATCATACACACCGCTTCCTGCACAACTGTCATCGGCTGCTGTGTAGGAATTATTGGTGGCGATCATGTTATAATCGGTAACATAGGTTGGGGTATTGGTAATGATATCACTCAGGTACTGGCTTACAATGGTTGACCGTGGAGCCATCCCGTTGTACTTCGGATTAAGTAACCCGGCTCCCGCCACCGTGCCCGTAACATGAATGCCGTGAAAGCTTATTGGAAAGGACACACGGCTGATAACTCTTCCGGTAAAATCAAGATGTGCTGTAGACACTTCAGAGTTATCTCCTATTCCAATAGCTATTCCCCTGCCACTTAAATTTCTTCCGGATGCAGTAAGTAAACTGCTTACGCCGTGCATACCCACACTTTTATAATTCAGTGGCTTGTCTGTAAGCGACTGAAGGCTTATAAAACTCACAAAGGGCAAAGCCGCCAATACATTGATACCAGTTTGCGATGGCCGGATGAACAGAACATCTGAATTAATGAATTTTGTGGTGAGAATGTCGGCGCCGGCTTTTTGCAGTTCCATCATCACAACAGTCCTGTTCAATGATCCAAAATAACTCACAGCAAAAACTTTATCGCTATTCTCCCGGTAAGAAAGAACATCCTGGTCTATTTTATAAAGAGAAGGAATGTTATTGATGGAAATGATCGCATATTTATCCGCAGTAGTAAAATCAAAATCTTTTTTTATGCTGGCAAAAAAGGCATTGCCGGGTACATAGTTCAGCAGCTGAACACCGGCAGCTTTTAAAGCCTGCTTTAATTCTGCAGAAGGTAATTTGGAAAACTGCACCAGTACATAAAACTCGTTGCCGAAAAAAGAAGGCTGCAGGTTATCCTTTTGAAAACTTTGCCGCTGGATATTATTTCCTGTAATAAAATTACCCGCCTTAAACCGAACGGGCAGGTCATTGTTTTGTGCCGCTACCTGTAACCGGCCGATCAAAAAAAATGTGAGTAAAAAATATAAGCAGCTTTTTTTCATTTCCCGTTTTGCTATTGGATTTTCCTTAAAATGGATGGCGTGTAAAAGTATGTACAAAAACCATGATAAGACAACGGGAATAACGGTTTTGCTGCCCCCCGTATTGCAACCTTAAGCATAATTAATACATAATAGCTATTCCGCCTATCTTTGCCGCCCGGATGAACCTGGAAATGCTGTTGAAAGAGTACGAGAATGACAGCCGCTGTTTTGCAATAGTGGACCGGGTCACTGCGTCCAGTCCCCGGCATTTTCACCTCAAAGGGCTCCAGGGAAGTTCCCCCGCCTTCATTTTTTCCGCTGTTTTCAACCACCCGGCAGCTTCCCAATTAAACCATGTCATCATTTTAAGGGATGCCGAGGAAGCTGCCTATTTTCATAATACGCTGGAAAATATTTCTGGCGCATTGAACCTGTTCTATTTTCCTTCTTCCTTTAAGAATAAAAAGAATTACCGGTTGTTGAATCCCAGTCATGTGATGCTGCGGACAGAATGCCTCACCCGTTTTTCAAATCCGCTGGGCGACCGGGTTGGTACCATCATAACGTATCCCGAAGCACTGTTTGAAAAGGTTGTTCTTCCAAAAACACTTTCAGCCAACATCATCTCCATCAAGCAAGGCGATACGTTAGACACCGAAGGCATTTACGAAAAATTTGTGGGCTATGGTTTCAAACGAACCGACTTTGTATATGAGCCCGGCCAGTTTGCGGTTCGTGGCGGCATCCTGGATATTTATTCGTTTGGCAACGAAAAACCTTACCGGGTTGAATTGTTTGGCAATGAAGTGGACAGCATCCGCATCTTTGATCCCGAAACACAATTGAGCGAACGGAAATTGCTGCAGGTGAATATCATTCCGAACGTGGAGACACAGTTTGACCGTGGTGAAAAAGTTTCGTTGTGGGAATTTTTACCGGAGAACACGGTTGTATGGACAGAAGACTGGGAATTCATTAAAGAAAAAATTGAGCAGCAGGAAGAGGAGTTTGGAGTTTGGAGTTTGGGGTTGGGGGTTGTTAAAGAGTCAGATGAAACAGAGGACATTACTGAGAAGAAAGAAGTGAGTGCGAATGATTTTGCAACGGCTGCTGTTATTGAAGAACAGATCAAACAGCGACAAATCGTTGAGTTTGGGAATAAGGCTTACTTTGTTACGGCCAACGACCAACGTTCAACGATCAACTTCTCTACTAAAGAACAACCCGCCTTCAATCGCCAGTTCGACCTGCTGATAAAGAATTTAAAAGAGTATGAAGCAAAAAAATACAACATCTACCTGTTTGCCGAAAATCCGAAACAATTAGAACGGCTTCATACCATCTTTATCGACCTGAAAGCAGAAGTGAATGTAATTCCTGTTCCGGTTTCCATCCATGAAGGATTTATTGATGATGACCTGAAAACAGTTTGCTATACCGATCACCAGATATTTCAGCGCTATCATAAGTACCGGGTAAAACAGGCTTTTAGCAAGAATAAGGCCCTCACGTTGAAAATGCTGCGGGAATTGCAGCCGGGAGATTACGTTACACATATCGACCATGGCGTGGGCGTTTACAGTGGTTTGCAAAAGATAGAAGCCAATGGAAAAATGCAGGAGGCTGTGCGCATTCAATATAAAGATGGCGACCTGCTTTATGTAAATATTTCTTCTTTACATAAGATCAGCAAATACAGCGGAAAGGAAGGCACGGTTCCCAAAATGAACAAACTGGGAAGTGATGTATGGAACAAACTGAAGGATAAGACCAAGCGGCAGGTAAAAGATATTGCCACTGACCTGATAAAACTTTATGCCCAGCGAAAAAGCCAGGAAGGTTTTGCACATGCCCCGGATAATTATATGCAGACCGAACTGGAAGCAAGTTTTATTTATGAGGACACGCCTGACCAGGCCAGGGCAACCGAAGATGTGAAACGGGATATGGAAAAACCATCACCGATGGACAGGCTGGTTTGCGGTGATGTGGGATTCGGCAAAACAGAAATTGCAATCCGTGCTGCATTTAAAAGTTGCTGCGATGGAAAGCAGGCTGCCGTGTTAGTACCAACCACTATTCTTGCTTACCAGCATTACAAAACATTTGGTGACCGTTTAAAAGATTTCCCGGTGACCGTTGATTTCATAAATCGTTTTAAATCAGCCAAACAAAAAAAAGAAACACTTCAGAAAGTAGCGGAAGGAAAAATTGATATCATCATCGGCACGCATGCACTGCTTAACAAGGAAGTAAAATTCAAAGACCTCGGGCTGATGATCATTGATGAAGAACAGAAGTTTGGCGTGGCTGCAAAAGAAAAATTAAAGCAACTCAGAACAACCGTTGATTCTTTGACCTTAACAGCAACTCCTATTCCCCGAACACTTCAATTCAGTTTGATGGGTGCCAGGGACCTGAGCATCATCAACACGCCGCCGCCAAACCGGCAACCCATACAAACGGAAGTGATGGTATTCAATGAAGACGCCATCCGGGATATTATATATTACGAAACCGAAAGGGGCGGACAGGTTTTCTTTATCCATAACCGGGTGAACGGGCTGGCAGAAATGAAAGGCCTGATACAGGGGCTTTGCCCTGATATCAGCGTTGCCTATGCACATGGCCAGATGGATGGCGATCAACTGGAAGATACCATCCTTGATTTTATGGATAAAAAATACGATGTGCTTGTTTGTACAAATATTGTGGAAAGCGGCGTGGACATTCCAAACGTGAACACCATCATTGTAAACAATGCCCACCAGTTCGGCTTAAGTGATCTGCATCAATTAAGAGGCAGGGTTGGCCGCAGCAATAAAAAAGCATTCTGTTATTTGTTTGCGCCGCCGATGAGCACCCTGCCGGTTGACAGCCGCAAACGATTAAGCACACTTGAGCAGTACAGTGACCTGGGCAGTGGTTTCCAGATCGCCATGCGTGACCTGGACATCCGTGGCGCCGGCAATATGCTGGGCGGCGAACAAAGTGGTTTTATTGCTGAGATCGGCTTTGAAATGTACCAGAAAATTTTAGATGAAGCCATCCGGGAATTAAAACGTTCTGAATTTAAAGAACTGTTCAAAGCAGAGATACAGCAGCAGGATGATTTTGTGACCGACTGCAGCATTGATACCGACCTGGAGATATTGATACCCGACAGTTATGTAGAAAGTATTACCGAACGGTTGAGTTTATATTCAAGGCTGGATAACTGCGAAACAGAAAATGACCTGCTTGCATTTCATACCGAGATGACGGATCGGTTTGGCCCGATACCCGAACAGGTGGAAGATCTTTTTACCACCGTGCGTTGCCGCCGCTTAGCGGTTGACCTTGGTTTTGAAAAAATGCTGCTGAAGAATGAAACACTCCGTTGTTTTTTTGTAGCCAATCCCGATTCACCCTACTTTCAGAGTGAGACATTCAGTGGCATACTTCAATTCTTACAAAAAGGTACCAATAAAGCAAAACTGAAACAGGTAGGAAAGAACGGCATACTGATTGTTGAATCCATGAAAACCATGAATGACCTGCATGAATTCTTAGAAAGAATGACGAAGGCTATTTCTCCTTAAATTTGTTGCCACCTGCAACAGACCCTTCCATGAATAAAAAACAACCCGGTTTATTATCACTGGCCGTCCTGGTTGCAGCCCTTGGTTTTTTTGTGGATGTGTTTGACCTGTTGCTGTTTGGTGTTGTGCGTAAACCAAGCTTACGTGAACTGGGCCTCTCCGAAGCAGAGATATTGACCAAAGGTGAGCTACTCATCAGCATCCAGATGATTGGTATGATGCTGGGCGGCATTGTATGGGGAATACTCGGCGATAAAAAAGGAAGATTAAAAGTGCTTTTTGGCTCTATCTTACTCTACTCACTTGCAAATATCACGAATGGTTTTGTTCAAACATTGCCGCAATACATTATCATACGTTTCATTGCCGGCTTTGGTTTAGCGGGGGAGTTAGGTGCAGGCATTACATTAACCAGTGAGATATTACCCAAAGAAAAAAGAGGACTGGCCGCTACTATTATTGCTGCCACCGGTGTGTTGGGCGGCATAACAGCGGCCTTGCTTTATAAAACGATCGGCGACTGGCGGATGCTGTATTTTATTGGTGGCGGCATGGGCCTTGTTTTATTAATATTGCGGATCGCCGTTTCAGAAAGCGGCATGTATCATTCCATAAAAAATTCTTCGGTACAGTTGGGAAATTTTTTAAAGTTCTTCACTTCTAAAGAACGGTTTTACCGGTATATGAAGGGAATTCTCATCGGCCTGCCCGTGTGGTACACCATCGGGATGCTGGTATCTTTTGCCGACCAGTTTGGCAATAAAATGGGTGTACCAGATATTAAACCGGGCGATGCCATCATGTTCCAGTACATCGGCCTGGGTGTAGGCGATATTTCTGCCGGGCTATTAAGCAATTATTTAAAAAGCAGGAAGAAAGCTTTATTTGTTTTTTATTGCATTGCTTCTTTTTTTATCATCCTGTTCTTTACGCAGCATAATTCCTCACAGGCATATTTTTATTTTATATGTGCCGGCCTGGGTTTTGGCTCCGGCATTTCCGTTTTATACATCACTACTTCTGCCGAGCAGTTCGGTACCAATTTAAGAGCATCGGCATCCATTTCCATCACCAATATGGTAAGAGGATTTACGCCGTTGCTGATCTTATGTTTTACACAATTAAGAAAAATAACCGGTTATTTAACCGGCGCATGGATACTGGGGATCGTAGTGATGCTCACCGGCTTTGCGGCCTTGTATTTTACAAAAGAAAGTTTTGGAAAAGACCTGGACTTTGTGGAAGAATGATCCCTACTCCTTCTTCATCACAATTTTCTCATTCACATCTGCCATTACCTGTTTATTAAAATCGTACAGGGCAGCATAATCAGCTGCTTTGATCACCCGTTCTTTCAACTGAAGCGAAGCCACGGATATAAGCATATGTGCATTTGCATCCCAGGTATACGTGCAGGTATATTGTGCAAAAGGCTTGGTTACTGATCTATTTTTGGGCATGTTCTCTAATGTATATCCCGCCGGAAATTTATACACGGTGGTATCAAGGACCTGGTAAGGACAGGTGAAATGATAATCCCTCATCCGCTTGTTGTTCTCCGGGATGTCTTCATCAAAGATGGGGTATAGCCTGGGTTCAAAAAACAATTTACTGCCTGCATTGAACGAATAAACCTTGTCATATTCCATGGATGCATTCAACCAATAGGGATTACTTGTTTTATCCGCCGTGGTTATATTCAGCACATCGGGCTGTTTCCAGCTTCGATCTGTTAAAAAGTATTTTCTCTTTTCATCGTCTTTCATATCATGAAAGCGCATCAGCAGGTCGTCTCTTTCCTCACCCGTAATGGTAGAACTGGTGTTTACAACGGCACCCCCTTCTCCATTCACGTCAATTACAGTACGTATTACCTCTGTATTTTTCTGGTAATTGCTTACCGGGGTATTAATCAAAATGCCCCCGTTATCAGTGATCAGCATACCCTTCCTGTTCAAGGTCGTTATATCAAGATTTGAGAAAGGCAACGTGGTACTGGTGCATTCAAGCCAAACGGTATCTGCCTGTTGTGGAATACAAAGTATTACGTGGTTAAAATCATTCATGGGAAATTTTTCATCAACGATCCTGGGTTCATAGTCACGGTAGATTATAATGAGATTTGATTTTATTCCCACGGCATCAAGAGCTGATTTTAAATAATTGCTTAATGCCTTGCAGTCTCCGTATTTTTTATCGTCCACAAAACTTGCCGGGAAAGGCCTCCATCCGCCAATACCGAGCTGAATACTTACATAGCGCATATTGTTCTGCAGGTAAGCATAAAGTATTTGCGCTTTTTCCCTGTCGGTTGACGCATTTCTTACCATAGCCTGGTAAAATTTCTTTTTCTCATCCGGCAGGCCGGTGGTTTTGGCATAGAGATCATTGATCCAGTTGCCGAAATTTTTCCAGCTTGTCATGTCGCCTTCATAGTCATCTAACTGGAATTTATTAGGACCGATCAGTACCATGGGTTCGTAAAGGAAAGGAGAACCACTGTGCTTTTCCAGTTTATATGCGTTTAGATTTTTTACTTCCCAGCGCAGCATGTCCTTGCCGCCTGAATGTATAAGTTCAGGCTGAAGCTCTGTATTCACCAGTTTGTAGCGAACGCCCAGGTCGGCAGGCGCCTCCACTTCAAATACGGAGTGCTGTACCGATTGCCAGGGAGAATGATAGTCATACCTGGGCAGGCTTAATATGCCTTTGAATTTAATGCTGTATTTATATTCAACTGTAATGGGATAAGACGGTGCCGTGACATCGAAATAAGTGACTTTCCCTTCAGGCACAAGTCCCTCTCCATAATTCTGTGCCGTCATTTCCTTTTTTGAGTAGGTATTCTTTTTGTTTCCCAGCATGTCGTATACTTTGATCTCCGCTTCATCCAGCGCATGAAACTTATCTGAATACTGTATGAAAAAAAGGAATTTTTTTCCCTGTTCGTTCATAATGGTCATCACCTGGTGCACATCGTACCATGCCGTGTTCTTGTCTTTGACCGTAAGCCGTATGTTCTCATCCCGTATCACAATATCTGCATCCTTCTTTAACGAGTCGGGTATGGTGAGTGCTGAATAAATATTCACCTGGGCGTGGCCCGTTATTGCAATAACAAGCAAGAATGGAAGTATTAATATTCTTTTCATCACATGCAGAATTAATAAAAGAGTTGTCCTGGTAAGTTAATATTTTTATTTATACTCCGTTCGGTTGCCCCCAATAAAAAAGGCCATCCGCAGAGGCGGATGACCTTAATAATTTTACATTAAAATTTACCAGGCTTTTTTTGCCACCCCGTTTTTAACAGCTTCGAGGGCAGTTGCTTCACTGAGCATCGTGGTCATTTTGTTTCCTTTACCGTCGTGTCCCTGGGCCATATACCCCCCACGGGCTGTTTTTGTGATTACTGCATCCTGCATCGGAACATTCTTTTCCTTTGTTTTCATGCAATAAGCGGTTAACATGTTTGACATTTTCTTGAATTTATGGTTAGTAAATATGGGTTGAAGCAGTAAACTTCAGGATACAAGCTACTGAAATTATTGGTTTTTGCAAAAAGCCGGTCATGGCATGGTCTGACGCCCCTGTTTGAACTTGTACCTTTTTACACATCAATTTTAGCGTACTTGGCGTGGCTTTCAATGAATTCCCTGCGTGGAGGAACTTCATCGCCCATCAGCATACTGAAAACACGGTCGGCCTCAGCAGCACTTTCAAGCGCCACTTGTTTCAGGGTACGGGTGGCCGGGTTCATGGTGGTTTCCCAAAGTTGTTCGGCATTCATTTCACCCAAACCTTTATATCGCTGTATGGTTACGCTGTCGTCTTTCCCCTGCCCGATCTGAGTAACTAATGCTTTCCGTTCTTCATCATTCCATGCATATTCCTGCTCTTTTCCTTTTTTAACCAAATACAAAGGTGGTTGCGCAATATATACATAGCCCTGCTCCACCATTTCTTTCATATACCGGAAGATGAAGGTTAATATCAAGGTAGCGATATGACTTCCATCCACGTCAGCATCCGTCATGATAATCAGTTTATGATAACGCAGTTTAGAAAGATCCAGTGCTTTGGGGTCTTCAGGCGTACCAATTTTTACACCCAGCGCTGTGAACATATTCCGTATCTCCTCATTGTCGTATATCTTATGTTCCATTGCTTTTTCCACGTTCAGTATTTTACCACGCAGCGGAAGGATGGCCTGGTAGCTTCTGTCGCGGCCTTGCTTGGCTGTTCCACCCGCCGAATCTCCTTCAACAAGGAACAGTTCGCATTTGCCCGGATCTTTATCACTGCAGTCTGCAAGTTTACCGGGTAAGCCGCCGCCGGTCAATACGCTTTTGCGCTGCACCATTTCTCTTGCCTTGCGGGCTGCAGCACGGGCCTGCGCCGCCAATATCACTTTTTGAATGATGGTCTTGGCTTCTTTTGGATTTTCTTCCAGGTATGCTTCCAAAACACGGCTTAGCGTGGAATCAACCACACCCATCACTTCATTATTACCCAGCTTTGTTTTTGTCTGGCCTTCAAACTGCGGCTCAGGAACTTTTACAGAGATGATGGCAGATAAGCCTTCCCGGAAATCATCGCCTTCAATTTCCACTTTGGCTTTTGCAAACATATCCTGCTTTTCGCCGTAGCTTTTGAATACCCGGGTAATACTGCGGCGGAAACCAGCCACATGCGTACCCCCCTCAATGGTGTTGATATTATTTACGTAACTGAAGATGTGCTCCTGGTAGCCGGCATTATACATCATGGCCACTTCTACCATTACATTGCTGGATGCGTCGAGTCCTTCGCAATAAATTGCCTGGGGAATCAATGGCAGCCGGTTGGCATTTTTATCTATCGATTGCACAAACTCTACAATACCGCCTTCGCTGTAAAAGGTTTTGCTGTAATGATTGCCTTCTTCATCTTTCTCCCGCAGATCGTTCAGGATGATATTTATTTTCCTGTTCAGGTAAGCAAGTTCTCTCAGCCTTCCTTCCAGAATGTCTTTGTTGTAAACCGTAACAGAGAATATAGAAGTATCTGGCCAGAAGTGAACGGTAGTACCTGTTGTATCGGCGGTGCCGATCTCCCTAACCGGGTATTGAGGAACGCCGATGGCATATTCCTGTTCATACATTTTTCCATCTCTTCTTACGGTTACCTGGAGTTTGGCGCTGAGTGCATTTACACAACTTACGCCCACGCCATGTAAACCGCCCGAAACCTTATAAGAATCTTTATCAAATTTACCACCGGCATGAAGCACCGTCATTACCACTTCCAGGGCACTGCGCTTTTCTTTGGTATGCATGGCAGTAGGGATACCACGGCCATCATCCTGAACCGTGATGGAATTATCTTCATGGATTATTACAGTAATGTTTTTGCAATGACCAGCCAATGCCTCATCAATGGAGTTGTCAACTACTTCATAAACCAGGTGATGCAAACCTTTGTTTCCAATATCGCCAATGTACATGGCAGGGCGTTTGCGAACGGCCTCCAGGCCTTCTAAAACCTGTATACTATCGGCACCATAACTATTGGTAGCGGGGGTTGGAATTACTGCTGTTTCTGTACGCATAAAATCGTTCTCCGTCTCTGTTTTAAAAGTGAAATTCGTATTCGTGCAAATGTACGAAAAAGCAGGGGTTCCGGGCAATTATTACCGGTTTATTTTACCTGTTTTTTTTACACAAATTCACAGCAGATCTTTTGGACTTTTTGCCCTTGATTTTAGACCAAAAATGCAGGTGACCCGCTAACCTGAAACCACAAATCTCAAACTTCAAACTCTTTTATTGTTTAAACATTCTTTTGTATCTTTGTATCGAAAATCTTCAATGGATCATTACTCCGATATATTAAGCATTGCACACCGGGAACCTCTTTTACATGAGGACCTGGATGTATTGCTGCATGTTGACCGCATAGTTCCCGGCTCTGTGAATTATTCTATAAGGCGCTACCGCAAGCAGCCACAATGGAATATTGACGACACAGGTATATTGGTTTACCATGTTGAAAAAAACAATCCTGCCGCCAATTACCTGGAGTTAAAATTCTGCGTAAGCGGTAATGTTTACTGCCGCCAGAAACAAACAGAATGTGATTTCTGTAAATTCAACAGCAGTAAAAGTTGTGAGGAGAAAGTGGACAGCGTAGATGTTGTGAGTTTCAGTTTCAAACCAACTTACCTCACCCAGTTTACCAATAGCAGTACTCAAACCGGGTTAACAGAAGATGTTCTTTCCTTCCGGCATCAAACATCGTTCTCGAAACAATTGCCGCTTTGTGGTAAAACAAGAACCGCCATTGAAGCATTGCTGAATCATACCTACTCCGATACCAGGGAAAACATCTTCATCAATGCCCAGACACAGATATTGCTTTTATACAGCATGGACTGCATGCTGGGAGAAGATAAAGAAACGGGATTCACCTGTAAGTTTCTGCAAAATGCCGAAGACCGGGAAAAGATCATCAAAGCAAGAGAAGTATTACTGCAGCATATTGGCGAACCCATTACCATCAAAGCACTCAGCCGCAAGGTGGCCATCAACGAATGTTATTTAAAGAAAGGCTTTAAAGAGATCTTCGGTACCACCATTTTTGATTTTTACCAGGGACAACGCATGGAACATGCCAAATACCTGCTTTATGATAAAGGCCTAAGCGTAACAGAAGTTTCTATGTTACTGGGCTATTCTTCCATCTCTCACTTTTCTACAGCATTTAAAAAACACACAGGCATTAAGCCCTGTGAATTGTTGCTGCAACACTAGGCATTTCTTTCGCAGACTTGTTTATTTTCTCACTTGATACAACATCAAAATTATTTTTTTCAGTTAACGCATGACACTCGTCATGCAGCACTTTGATCATCATCAGGGGTTCTGTCACGACAAAGTAAAACGTTGTTGTTTTGATGCAGATTTTCACATGATGACATTCCCATGATAATTCTGCAATGATGCCGGATGAATTTTGTGGTTGCAAATGACGCATGAATTCTTTCATAGTCAGTTTTTCCGGATCACTAAATATCAAAAATGAAAAAAGTTATCAAAACTATCCTTGCAGCAACCGCGGTGATAAGTTCTGCATCCGCCCAGCAAGACAGCATGAAAATGAGAAACCTTGATGAGGTTATTGTAACCGGTCAATACAAGCCGCAATCGGTAAAAAAATCTGTTTACCAGGTAAGGGTAATTAACAGTGAGCGCATAAAACTAAGCGGCGCAACCAATGTGCAGCAGGTATTGAACAACCAGGTAGGCTTTCGCTTTTCAAACGACAACACAACCGGCACCACCGATGTTCAGTTGATGGGAATGAGCGGCCGTAATGTAAAAATATTACTGGATGGCGTGCCCATGACAGACCGGGGTGATACCCGGGAAAGCCTTGGCCAGGTTGACATCAACAGCATTGAGCGAATTGAAATTGTGGAAGGCCCCATGTCGGTGATATTCGGCTCGGATGCCCTGGCAGGTGTTATTAATATCATCACCAAAAAGCATACAAAAGACGATCTTTCTGTTTCCGCAAAAGTGCAGGAAGAAACAGCCGGCAGCGAATATCATCCTTTCAGTTACAAAGGTGTTCATTTGCAAAACCTGAATCTGAGTTATAAAAAAAGCAACTGGACAGTATCGCTGGGTGGTACGCACAATGATTTCGACGGGTATGGAGGCGATGCATACGGCAGGGGAAAAACATGGAAGCCGAAAGAACAGTGGATGGGCAATTACAGGATCGGATACAGCAAAGGGCCATTCAATATTTATTACAGGGGCGATGTTGTGAACGAAGACATCAAAAGCCGTGGCGCCATCAACTACAACAATTACAAATCCATCGATCAGCAATACATCAGCAACCGTTTCTCACACCAGTTACAGGGCGGATATAATTTTAGTAAGAAACTGCAGTTAGCAAGTATTGTAAGCTATACCGATTATAAAAGAAGAACCAAAACAACCCTGCATGATTTTGAGAATGGAACTGATGTGCTTACCACCGGGGCAGGCGAACAGGATATCAGCAGGTTTCACAGTTTTGTTTTCAGAACCAGTCTCCAGTACCAGGTATCATCTATGCTGACGCTGCAGCCGGGTATTGATATTAACCGGGAGGATGCCAGCGGAGAAAGAATATCAGGCAGCCCGGTAATTACCGATTATGCGGCATTCATTTCTGCCGAAATAAAACCTGCAAGCTGGGTCAACATCCGCCCGGGATTGCGATTCATAAAAAATTCAGTCTATGATGCGCCGCCTGCTATTCCTTCTATCAACAGCAAATTTATTTTAAGCAAGAACTTAGACCTGCGGCTGGCTTATGCATACGGCTTCCGTTCTCCCGCATTAAGAGAACTGTATTTTGATTTTGTTGATGTGAACCACAATATTGTTGGCAACCCCAACCTTAAGGCGGAATATTCAAACAGCTTTAATGGATCACTAAACTGGACAACATCTTCACTAAAAAATATTGCATACAGTGCTTCATTGGGAGGTTTCTTCAACGACTTCAACAACCAGATAGATTTTGCATTGTCATCTTCCGGTTCTAACCAATACAGCTACTTCAATGTAAACAAAGCCAAAACTACCGGCGTTGTTCTGGAGAACAAGATGACATGGAAGAAAATTGATGTAACGGCAGGCTTTTCTTACATCGGCTTCTATCGCAAACTGTACGATGACAAGGATTACATAAAATTAGATTCCAAAGAATATTTATGGAGCCCTGAAGTAAATGCATCCGTTAGCTACGGGGTGGATAAGATCAAAACCAAATTCAGCCTGTTTTACAAATACACCGGAAGCAAACCCCAATATGCTACCGGAACCAACACAACGGGCATGGATGTTTTGTATATAGCCAAAACGGCGGCTTACCATCTTGCTGATTTTACTGCCAACACAACTTTAAATAAATATGTTACTCTCACTGCAGGCGTAAAAAACATTTTCGACGTAAACAATGTGAATAATACGGCAGCTTCTTCCGGCAGCATCCATAACTCGGGTGGCGCAGTAGCCATTAGTTATGGCCGGTCGTATTTTATAGGATTAAACCTGCAATGGAACAGAAAACAGAAATAATTAATCAAGAAAAAATATTTTATGAACCAGTCTAAAAAAATATTAATCGCCTTAACAATAACCGGAATTTTTGCTTCCTGCAAAAAAGATACAGACCCCATCATAGCGGTACCAACATCTGCTGGGGCACAAATACAATTTAGCGGTATTGCTGCAGCAGAACCAGGCAGTGCGGCAGGCAACTCGGTTTACCTTGACCTTTCTGCGGATAAACAAACACCTGTTTTACGTTCCGGCTGGGACCTTGGGTTCTATTGCGGCGTTGATTTCCGGGTTATTCTGAATAATACGATTAGTGCCGGAGCAAAGGTTTTAACAAAGAATGACCTGGCTGCTGTTACTGCTGCAGATACCATTGGCTTAACACTTACCACCAGCCAGACAAACCCACTACCTGAGCAATTGGCATACTTTGATGATGTTGCCGGCGATCTTACCAAGACAGTTATTCCTGCTGTATCAGTAACAGATGCCGATAATAAAGTGATTATACTAAACCGGGGCACTGGTGGTGGCATTGGAGCAAGGCCCTGGGTTAAATTAAGAGTAATTCGCAATGCAGCGGGTGGATATACAGTGCAATATGCTGGCATACAGGAAACAACTTTTAAAACGTTTTTGATCGCTAAAGATGCGAATTGGCATTTTAAATTCATTTCATTTGACAATGGATCAGTAGAGGCGCAACCCGAAAAAGAAAAATGGGATATCGTGTGGAGTTATACACTCTTCGAAACAAATTTTGGTGCCGGGCAGGTTCCGTATAATTTCTCTGACCTGATCTCCGTAAATTATTTATCCGGTGTAACCGTTTCAACAAAAATATATGCAGATGCAAATACAGCTTCAGCAGCATTTACTGCTTTTAACAGAGACAGTGTGGCTAAAGCAAATTTTGTGGCCGATCGTTGGGCCATCGGCAGCAGCTGGAGAAGCACACAACCTGCCACCGGTGCAAGGCAGGACAGATTCTATATTATTAAAGATCCCCGTGGAAATTATTATAAACTTAAATGCCTGGACATGGGTGTAAATGATGGTGGAACAAGAGGCAAGCCGCAGTTCAGGTACAGCCTGATCAATTAATTATTATCCTATGAGTTTAAAAGCTGCCTGCTTATTCAGGCAGCTTTTTCTTTTTGCGTAAACTTCATTACCGAATCCGTAAATGCTGCTTGCCGATAATAGTTTCTTTTGCGTGAAACTATAAAACATGATAAAAAAGATAACCAGCCTGGCACTACTACTAACAATCTTCAATACGGCAATTGCACAAACCCCCGACAAGAACATCAATAAACTTTGCGGATGCTTTGAAGTAGAATTTAAATACGCTGAAACATTTTCCCCAGATCCAAACTATAAATTTCATGAGAGAGAAATAATAAACGGCGGCCTCGAATATGTATTCCCTGTTGAAGCAGGTAATAAGAAGATCGTATTACAGCATTTGCTGGTCATCACCGATTCCATGATCATTAAACACTGGCGGGAGGATTGGACCTATGAAAATCCGGTGATCTGGAAATACAAAGGCAATAAGACCTGGACAAAAGAAATGCAAACGCCAGAAGCCGTAAAAGGGAAATGGACACAATCCATCTGGGAAGTGAGTGATGAACCCCGTTACCAGGGCAGCAGCGAATGGATAAATGCCAATGGCGAAACATTCTGGCTTAATACAACAGATGCTCCCTTACCACGCCGGGAGTACTCGGTAAGAAGCGATTACAATATTTTGAACAGAACCAACCGTCTTGTTATAACAGGTAATGGTTATATCCATCAACAGGATAATAAGAAACTGACCCGTGAAAATGGCATCGACAAATTGCTGGTGGAAGAAAAAGGCATCAACAGTTATATAAGAAAAGATGTTTCCACATGTGCTGCCGCAAAAGCATGGTGGGAAAAGAACAAGGCTTATTGGGAAAAGGTAAGAAGCAACTGGGAGGAGAAAATTACCGGCATCTCAACCATCAAATTAGAAACAAAAGTGAACGGGAAAGTACTTCACGAATACCTGATAGCGCAGGCGAAGGAATATGCCGAAGGAAAAATTCCCTCAACAGAACTTGACAGCAACATCAAAGCATATATAGATATGTTTTTAAATGTAGGAAAATCAAAGACGTGACTGCTAAGCTATAAGAAGAAATTCCACCAATTAAAAACGGCATCCTTAAACAAAGGATGCCGTTTAATTTGGGGGTTACCTGTTCGTTGCAATTTCAGTAATCTGTTTGTGGTCAGATATTGTTGGCTTTTTCAAAGGATATATATTCTGCAACAACCAAGCAACACAGGACTGAATATTTAAAACGGGACATTTTAGCGGGTAGCGAATTATTTAAAGTAAGACGGGAATAAGACTATTCCCGTCTTTTACCCTAATAAAACCCTAAACCAGCAAAACTCTTTATCATATATTTTTCAGATATTTTTAAGGATATTTTCAGTTTCGTAAAAAGCCAATATTATGCCAAAACATTAAACTGTGGATAACTAGGCTGACATTTAGCCCTACTGCGGTTTTCATGGTAAATACCCTCGTATTAGTACTATAATCCAGGGCTTAATTCAATAGAATCCTTAATACGAAACCGGTGCCAACGAACCCCTGTATTTTCCTACCTTTGCACACTTATTATACGTACAGATTGAAGAAAGATTTATATGAGTGTTAAATACACAGAATACCAGCAACTTAACCTTCCCTCCATCAGTGAAGAGATATTAGCAAAATGGAAAAAGGAAAACACATTCGAAAAGAGTGTTGAGCTCAGGGAGGGAAAAACGCCCTTTGTCTTTTACGAAGGCCCGCCGAGTGCCAACGGTATGCCTGGTATTCACCACGTTATTTCAAGAACATTAAAGGACTTGGTCTGCCGCTACAAGACCATGCAGGGTTTCCAGGTAAAACGCAAAGGCGGATGGGATACCCATGGACTGCCCATTGAACTGGGGGTTGAAAAAGAACTGGGCATAACCAAAGAAGACATCGGCACTAAAATATCAGTAGAAGATTATAATAAAAAGTGCCGGGAAGTGGTGATGCGCTTTAAAGATAAATGGGACGATATAACACAAAAAATGGGCTATTGGGTTGACCTGAATAATCCTTATGTGACCTTTGAAAACAATTACATAGAAACCCTTTGGTGGTGCCTGAGTGAACTTTACAAGAAAGGATACTTGTATGAGAGTGTAAGCATTCAACCCTACTCACCTGCAGCCGGAACCGGTTTATCATCGCATGAATTGAACCAGCCGGGAACATATAAGGATGTGAAGGATACGAGTGCGGTGGCAATGTTCAAGGCAATTAAAAATGAAAAATTAAAAATTAAAAATGTTGATGGCGAACTGTTCTTCCTGGCATGGACGACCACTCCCTGGACATTGCCTTCTAATTTAGGATTGACAGTTGGGCCAAACATCGACTACGTGCTGGTACAAACATTTAACCCATATACACACCTGCCAATTAAAGTAATCCTTGCAAAAAATTTGATCGGAAAATATTTCAAGCCTGAGGGTGAAAACGGTGATTTTTATAACTATAATGCCGAAATAAAATTATTGCCCTGGAAAATAGCAGGTGAGTTTAAAGGAAAAGATTTAGAAGGGGCTTCTTACGAACAACTCCTTCCCTCCGAATCAAATACTTTAGAAAAGATACAGGAGATCACTCCCAGCGCTCAACCTTTTCGGGTAATCCTCGGCGATTTTGTTACCACCGAAGATGGTACCGGCATCGTTCATACTGCCCCCGCTTTTGGTGCGGATGACTTCAGGGTAGGACAAAAAAATAATCTCGGCATTTTAACCCTCGTTGATAAGCAGGGAAAATTTGTAGAAGGCGTGGGTGAATTCAGCGGTCGCTATGTTAAGAATTACAAGGATGAAAAAGATTACGTGGATGTGAATGTCGACATCTCCGTAAAACTAAAAAAAGAGAACCGGGCTTTTAAAGTTGAGAAATACGAACATAATTATCCGCATTGTTGGAGAACTGATAAGCCCATCATCTATTATCCCCTGGATGCCTGGTTCATTAAAACCACGGCAGTAAAAGACAGGATGGTGGAATTGAACAAGACCATCAACTGGAAACCGGCAAGCACAGGCACGGGCCGTTTTGGCAACTGGCTGGAGAATATGGTTGACTGGAACCTGAGCCGCAGCCGCTTTTGGGGAACCCCATTACCCATCTGGAAAACAGAAGACGGGGAAGAAGAAAAGTGCATCGGCTCTATCCAGGAATTAAATAATGAAATAAAGAAGGCTGCTGAAGCTTTGGGCAACGAAACGAACAAGCATTACCTGCATGAAGGTATTCTTGATCTTCACAAACCTTATGTGGATGATATTACTTTAGTCAGTGATTCCGGTAAACCAATGAAACGGGTACCAGACCTGATCGATGTTTGGTTCGACAGCGGCGCCATGCCTTATGCCCAATGGCATTTCCCTTTTGAGAATAAAGAAACATTCAAACAGAATTTCCCGGCTGATTTTATTGCCGAAGGAGTTGATCAGACAAGAGGATGGTTCTATACTTTACATGCTTTAGGCGTTTTACTTTTTGATTCTGTTGCCTACAAAACGGTTGTAAGCAATGGCCTGGTATTGGATAAGAATGGCAACAAAATGAGCAAGCGGCTGGGCAACGTGGTAGATCCCTTTGCAACCATCAATAGTTTTGGCGCCGATGCCACCCGCTGGTACCTCATCACCAATGCATCGCCCTGGGATAGTTTAAAATTTGATGCGGAAGGCATCAAAGAAGTACAACGCAAATTCTTCGGAACACTTTATAACACGTACCAGTTTTTTGCCTTGTATGCAAACGTAGATAGCTTTGCATTTAAAGAGAAGTACATCCCGGTAAAAGACAGGCCCGAAATTGACCAGTGGATTTTATCCTCATTAAATTCTCTTATAAAAAATGTTCAGCAGAGTTTTGATGATTATGAACCCACGCAAGCCGGCAGGGCAATAGAAGATTTTGTGGATGCTCACCTGAGCAACTGGTATGTACGTCTCTGCCGTCGCCGTTTCTGGAAAGGGGAATACGAACATGATAAGATCTGTGCTTACCAGACCTTGTACGAATGTTTAGAAACATTGAGCAAACTGATGGCGCCAATTGCCCCGTTCTTTGCCGATTGGTTATTCAATAACCTGAACAATGTTTCTAACCGGTTCACAAACGACTCGGTACATCATACTGATTTTCCCAAAGTTGATGAATCTGTGATTGACATCGACCTGGAAAAAAGAATGCAGCTGGCACAGGATACTTCTTCGCTGATATTATCTCTCCGCAAAAAGGTAAATCTCAAAGTAAGGCAACCTTTGCAAAAAGTTTTTATTCCTGCACTGGATTCCACCATGGCTTCCCGGATCAAAAAAGTGGAAGAGATCATCAAGGCTGAAACAAATATCAAGGAAGTGGACATCCTCGGCGCCGAAAATGATTTTATCAAGAAAAAGGCAAAAGCCAATTTCAAAACCCTGGGTAAAAGGCTGGGTGCAAAAATGAAATGGGCAGCAGAGCAAATCGCCGGTTTTGATAACACGACCATTGATAAAGTGCTGGAAAACGAATACATTCTTAACCCCGGATATGCATCTGCCGGGGAAGAACCAATTACTATTACTGCAGAAGACCTGGAAGTATCCACAGATGAGATCCCTGGGTACGAGGTAGCTGTAAAGGGACATTTAACAGTAGCTTTAGATATAACAATTACAGATGATTTGAAGAAGGAAGGAGATGCCAGGGAATTCGTGAACCGTATTCAAAACATACGCAAAGAGAATAATTTCAATCTTACCGACAGAGTGGATGTGCAGGTGTCGGAAAATGGCGGGCTGCAACCCTCCTTAATTCAATATAAAGACTATATTTGCGCCGAAATTCTGGCTGATTCACTGGCATTTTTGCCGGTTTTAGATACCGGTACTGAAATTGAAGTGAATGATATATCATTAAAAGTGAACGTACTTAAAAAAGGATAATAGTATGGCAACAAAAAAGAAAGCGGCTAAATCTGCTGCTAAAAAACCTGCAAAGCCCGTTAAAAAATCTGCCCCGGCTAAAAAGACCGCTCCTAAAAAAGCAGTTGCCAAAAAGCCTGTTGCTAAAAAACCGGCAGCCAAAAAACCGGCAAAAGCCGCTCCTAAAAAGGCAGTGCCTGTAAAAAAACCTACTAAACCCATTGCGAAAGCAGCAGCCAAAAAAACAGCAGTAAAACAACCTATGAAAAAAAAGATCGAGGTAAAGAAACCAGTAGCCAAGGCGGCACCGGTTAAGAAAGCCCCTGAAAAGGCACAACAGCCATTAAAAGCAAAAGACATTAAGATCACCCCGGCAAAACCAGTTGTGTTGCCAAAGATCAATACCAAAACATCCCGCAAATACCAACCTGATTTTACAAGGTCGGTATTGGATCAGCCTATTAATGATCCGGGAGCACCGATCGTTAGATACAGCGATGCAGACCTGACCGAATTCAGAGAGCTTATTCAGCGTAAACTGGAATCAGCAAAGAAAGAACTGGCTTACCTGCAGGGATTAATTACCCGAAAGGACGAAACCGGAGGCGATATGGATGACAGCCGATACATGACCATGGAAGATGGAAGCATCAGCATGGAAAGAGAACAATTGAGCCAGATGGCAAGCCGCCAGATCACGTTTATTGATCACCTGGAAAAAGCCCTGATGCGTATTGAAAACAAAACCTATGGTATTTGCCGTGTTACGGGTAAACTGATCGACAAAGCCCGTTTACGTGCCGTGCCACATGCTACCTTGAGCATTGAGGCTAAGATGGGAGCGGTGAAATAATTAAGAATTAATAATTCAAAATTAATAATGGAGGATGATTGATTTCATCCTCTTTTTTATTCCATAAACTTTGTGAATCTTTGTGCCTTAGCGTCTTTATGGTTAAAAAATAATTCCATGTTTAAAAAACTAAGAACCGTTATTTACTATGTACCCGATCTGCAAAAAGCAAAAGAATGGTACATCAATCTTACCGGTGTTCAACCTTATTTTGACGAGGCCTTTTATGTGGGATTTGATTTTAATGGGTGTGAACTGGGCCTGCATCCGCAGGATGAAACGGTTACCATCGGCAATCAAACAGTAAGCCATTGGGCCGTGGATGAAATAGAAAAATGTGTTCAGAAATCAGTTGAGCAGGGTGCAACTATTTTATACGATACTGCTGATGTAGGTGGAGGAATTAAAGTAGCCACTGTTATCGATCCCTGGGGAAATGCAGTGGGGTTGATCGAAGGGGCCTGAGAAGACAAGATACGGGATACAGGATCCAAGCGGATACTGAACGATCCATCTTGTATCAGGCATCCTGCATCGATTTCATTTCACCTCCTGCATATCCACCAGCCTTTTATAAAATCCGTTTTGTGCAATGAGGCTGTTGTGTGTACCTCTTTCCACGATCTCTCCTTTTTGTAATACAATAATTTCATCGGCATGCCGTATGGTACTCAGCCGGTGAGCGATCACAATGCTGGTACGGTTGCTCATCAGGTTATCAATGGCATCCTGCACCAGGCGTTCGCTTTCTGTATCCAGCGAAGAAGTGGCTTCATCCAGTATCAATATCGGCGGGTTCTTAAGCACAGCCCTGGCAATGGTCATACGCTGGCGTTCGCCGCCGCTGAGTTTACTGCCCCGGTCGCCGATATTGGTGTTGTAGTTTTCTTCTTTCTGTACAATAAATTCATGTGCATTGGCAATTTTTGCTGCAGTTTCTATTTCTGCCGGCGTTGCATTGCTCATACCCAATGCAATGTTGTTCGCAATGGTATCATTGAAGAGGATGGGTTCCTGGGTAACAATGCTCATTAAATTACGCACCGAATGCAGTGAGTAATCCTTTATGTTAACCCCGTCGATCAGTAATTCGCCACTGCTTACATCATGAAAGCGTGGTACCAGGTCGGCCAAGGTACTTTTACCGGCGCCGCTGCTTCCAACCAATGCAACGGTCTTTCCTTTTTCTATTTTAAGGTTGATGTTTTTCAGTATGTCAACATCCTCATATTTAAATCCTACATTTTTAAATTCGATGGTGCTGTTGAAGGTTTCGGCTTTTTTCCCGTTCACATTATCATCCACCGTTACCGGAGCCTTCAATACTTCTTCGATCCTTTCAATGGCTGCTGAACCTTTTTGCATATTGCTGAATGCCGTGGATATGGATTTAGCCGGATCAATGATGTTATAGAACAAACCCATGTAGGCAAGGAATGTAGCTCCGTCCAGGGCGATCCCCTTTGATAAAACCAACTTACCGCCAAACCATAGGATACCTGAAAATATGGCTACTCCCATCATCTCACTCATCGGCGAAGCCAGGTCTTTCCTATAACCGACCTGGTTGCGGGCATCCTCCCAATCGGTGCTTACTCCATGGAATTTATTACGCAACATTGTTTCTACATTAAATGCCTTTATCACCCGCAGTCCGCCCAGTGTTTCTTCAATGATAGAAATGGTCTCGCCTGCTTTAATTGCGATCCTTCCCGATTGCCTTCTTAAAGAACGGCTTAGCCTGCCGATCACTAAACCCATCACGGGAATGCACAATAAGATCAACCCGGTGAGTAATGGGCTGATATAAAAAAGAACGGTTAAATTAATGAGGATGGTCAGGGGGTCTCTTACCCATCCTTCTAAGGTGCCCACTACCGAGCCTTCCACTTCGCCTACGTCGTTGGTGATGCGGCTCATCAGGTCGCCCTTGCGTTGTTCGGTAAAATACCCAATGGGTAACTGAAGTATCTTATTATACAGGTCAATCCTGAACCGGGTGACGATACCATTTTTTATCGGGCCCATTGCCCTGTAGGATAAATAAAGAAACAGGTTCTTTAAAGCGATGGATATAATAATAAGTATGCAGATCATTCCTAAAGCATGTACCGGGTCATTGGTATTGATGAGGCCACCCAATTGTTCCTTTATCCAGTGTATGACCCCCACATCAGGTTTTTTGGCCACATCGGGTATGGCATCCTGTTTAAAGATCAGGTTCATAAAGGGTGCCAGCATGCCAATAGAAACAATAGAAAATAAAATAGAAAGAAAAATAGCCACAAAATACCAGGCTATGGAAGTTTTGTATTTTCCCAGGTAACCAAAAACCCTTGAATATCTTTTCATGTTAATAAATCGGTGTAGAAACGGCAAAGTAACTAATTTTACATCGATTAAAACGTAAACATAATGTTGGAAGGCAAAAGACAAAAACAGGTGGCGGGGCTGCTGAACAAGGAACTGAGCGATATTTTTCAGCGGTTGGGACTGTCCATGATGGATGGCGGTATGATATCCATATCATCCGTAAAGATCACGCCCGATCTTTTTGATGCAAGGATATACCTGAGTTTTTTTAAAGTGGCAGATAGTTTTGCAGCCTTGAAAAAAATTGAAGAACGGAGCTGGGAAATAAAAAAAGAATTGACGGAAAGAGTACGGCACCAGTTGCGAAGCATGCCCAAGCTTACTTTTTACATTGATGACACATTGGATTATGTTGATAAGATGGAACAGCTTTTTAAAGAGATAAAGAAAAAGGACAGCTAACATTTATGGTTTGCAGTTTGTGGTTTTGCTAACCGGCAGACTCTTTATTAACTGCAAGCCACAAACTTCAAACCGATGTACTTAACTTTTGCGTGGCGATACTTCAGAGCAAAAAAAAGTGCCAATGCCATCAACATCATTGCATGGGTTACCGTGGCAGTTATTGCGTTTGCCACCTGCTGCCAGGTGCTGGTGCTGAGCGTTTTTAATGGATTTGAAGACCTGGTGAAATCCCTCTACTCTTCTTTTTATACCGATATAAAAGTATTGCCCGCCACAGGAAAAACATTTTTACTTACTGCAGAACAGATCGCTACCCTTAAAAAAATCCCTTCGGTTGAAAATATTTCGCTCGTGGCAGAAGAAAAAGCACTGCTAAAAAACCGGGATGCACAAACCGTGGTTTACCTGAAAGGAGTTGATGATAATTATGCAAACGTGAGTGGTATTGCAGCCAAAACAAACCGCGGCCGCTATTTTACCGGCACTACCGATGATCCGAAATTAGTAGCGGGCTCAGGAATTCAAAATGCAGTTGCAATAAACGTAAACCCTGCCTTGCCTTCAGATCCGCTTACGGTTATCCTGCCAAAAAAGAACAGCCTGAATAATGATCCCCTGCAATCACTGAGTGAAGGAACGCTGAAAGCAGCTGGCGTGTTTACCATCCAGCAGGAGTTCGATGACCGGTATGCCATCACCAATATCGGTTTTGTAAAACAGCAAATGAGTTTTACTGCCGATGAATACAGTGCGGTTGAAATTAAATTGAGAGAGAAAACCAGTGCGGAAGAAGAAAAAAATAAACTTGCCCTGCTTTTGGGAAACGGATATAAAGTTCAGACGAAGTACGAACAGAATACCAGCCTTTACAATACGATGAAACTGGAGAAGTGGGCCATCTATGCAGTGCTCACACTCATACTCATCATTGCGGCGTTCAACATGATCAGTGCATTGACCATGTTGGTACTTGAAAAAAAGAAAGACATCAGCGTTTTACAAAGCATGGGCATGAACAAACCCGGGATCCTGAAAATATTTTTAAGTGAGGGATTGTTGCTGGGTTGTATTGGAACAATAGCCGGCATCTCCATGGCAACAATAATCTGCCTGCTGCAGGTAAAATTTAAACTGGTAAAACTACAGGGCGGATCCTTTTTGCTCGATTATTTCCCGGTAAAACTCATTGTCACTGACTTTTTACTGGTAGCCCTCACGGCCACAGCCATTGCTTTTGCAGCGGCCTGGTTTCCGGCAAGAAAAGCTTCCAACCAGGATTTTGAATTGCGGTAGTCCGTGTTTAGTAATCACCCAGTGTCTCGGGTAATTGTGCCAGTGCTTTTTGTAATTGTTCATCATTGGGTGCTATGCCATGCCACTCGTGGCTTCCTTCCATAAAGTCGATTCCTTTACCCATTTCCGTCTTCATCAGGATCACAATTGGTTTTCCTTTTCCAACAAATGTTTTTGCATTATTCAACCCGGCAACTACGGCATCCATATCGTTGCCCTCCATTTCAAGTACCTGCCAGTTAAATGCTTCAAACTTTGCCCTCAGACTGTCGAGGGCCATCACTGATTTGGTGGGTCCGTCAATTTGTTGCCCGTTCCAGTCAATGGTAGCGATCAGGTTATCGACCTTTTTATGTGCTGCAAACATGATGGCCTCCCAATTCTGTCCTTCATCCAGTTCGCCATCTCCGTGTAATGAATAAACGATGTTGCTGTCATTATTAAGCTTTTTGGCCAGGGCAGCCCCAATTGCCACACTCATCCCCTGACCAAGTGATCCGCTGGCTACTCTAACCCCCGGCAAATGCTCATGCGTTGTGGGGTGGCCCTGCAGGCGGCTGTTGATCTTACGAAAAGTACCCAGTTCCTGGAGAGGGAAATATCCGCTGCGTGCCAGTGTGCTGTAAAAGACCGGGGAGATATGGCCATTGCTCAGGAAAAACAGGTCTTCCCCAATTCCGTCCATTTTAAAGTCAGGGTTGTGCTTCATCACACTGAAATAAAGTGCGGTAAAATATTCGGTACATCCCAGGGAACCGCCCGGGTGGCCACTTTGAACGGCATGAACCATACGTACGATATCCCGGCGGATCTGGGTGGCAGTGTCAGTAAGTTTACTCATTTGGAAGGTTAAGTTTGTATTACTTTATTATATAAAATCGGAATATTAATATCCCGGATAAACCGGTTGCTACAGGGCAATTCCGGGTTGCAAACCTACTTTAAAATCGTGGGCACACAAAGTGAAAAAATGCGGGGACCGAAATAGTTGATAATAAGTTTACAATTTATTCGTTATTTGCATACCAATATCGGGAAAGCCATTTTCAGAAAATATAGTCTCCCGGTAGTATTTTTCAGGCAACCCTTTTGTAATAAGTTGTGTCTAATTAAATGTGTTTTAGTTTTTATTCTAAAAACATATTTGATACTTTTGCCTTATATCCGTTGTATGAAGATTTAAACTTACAGAATGTATAATATCTTACTTAGTGCGGCACTTGCTTTTTTGATCACATTTTTTGCGATACCTGTCATCATACAGGTTGCCAAGGATAAAAAACTTTTTGACGAACCGGATGAGCGAAAAGTTCATAAGACCGTCATCCCCACTTTAGGCGGCCTGGGTATTTTTGCCGGTTTCATCATTGCCACATTAATGGGTGTTCCTTCTTCTGTCACTTCTGAACTTCAGTATTTTGCAGCGGCTGCCACCGTTATTTTCTTCCTGGGTATCAAAGACGATATTTTGGTCTTATCAGCCAGTAAAAAATTCATTGGCCAGCTCATTGCGGCTGGTATCATCATTAAGTTTGGCGGAATTCAGATAACCAATATGCACGGCTTTTTAGGTGTGCACGAAATACCTCACATTGCCAGCATCGTCTTATCCATATTTACCATTATCGTGATCACAAATTCGTTTAACCTGATCGACGGAGTAGATGGACTCGCCGGAAGTCTTGGTCTACTGACCACGATGGTTTTTGGTGCCTACTTTTTCTATGCCGGACAATTAACGTATGCCGTAATGGCTTTTGCACTGGCAGGAAGCACCATTGGATTTTTACTTTACAATTTTTCCCCGGCAAAAATATTTATGGGAGATACAGGCTCTCTGTTACTTGGCCTTATTAATTCCATCCTGGTAATTAAATTCATCAACGTAGCAGGCAACCCGGTTTCTAACCTGCCCATTGAAGCAGCTCCTGCAATAGGATTTTCCATACTGATGATCCCTTTGTTTGATACGCTTCGTGTTTTTGCATTGCGTATCCTGGACAGGCGTTCACCATTCAGTCCCGACAGAACCCATGTTCATCACTTCTTACTTGATCTTGGTATGAGCCACCGCATGGTTACCATTACCTGCGTGTCTGTAAACATGGTTTTCATCGCCATGGCTTTTTTCCTCCGCAATTTAGGTACCACCACCGTGATAGGAATACTGCTCGTATCGGCCTTTATTTTTATCGGTGCCATCTATTACAGCCGGCCCAAGAATAAGAGTCTTGTTAAGGAAAATATTTCCAGTGCAGAGGTTATCAAATCTCACAAGATCCTTAAACTGGCATCCGAAGCGGTAGAAGCCGAATAGTTTTCCATGACCTCACTTCCATTTAATTTAACAGCATATCTCTGCTGATTTTGCAGATCCATGCGATCAACTTCTGTAATGACATTAGTTTTTTATAGCTTTGCCTGCAATTAATGAATTCAGTTATGTCAGAAGAAACAAAAATGATACTCAGCGATACCGAAGCTTCCATGAACAAGGCACTCGACCACCTGGAGGCTGAGTTGTCTAAAATACGTGCCGGCAAAGCAAACCCTTCCATGCTGGATGGGATAATGGCCGATTATTATGGAAACCCAACTCCCATTAACCAGGTAGCAAATATATCAGCGCTGGATGCCCGTACTATTTCTGTTCAGCCTTGGGAAAAAAATATGCTGCAACCGATAGAAAGAGCAATAACCATGGCCAATATCGGTATCAATCCCCAGAATGATGGTAATACCATACGTCTTTTTATGCCCCCGTTAACCGAAGAAAGAAGAAAAGAATTGGTAAAGAAATGCAATGCGGAAGGCGAGCATGCAAAAGTAGCTGTACGCAATATACGCAGGGACAGTATTGAGCACATAAAAAAATTACAGAAAGACGGGTTGAGTGAAGATGCTGCCAAGGATGCGGAAGACGATATTCAGCAAACCACCAATAAATATATTTCCCTGGTTGAAAAACACCTTGCGTCAAAAGAAAAAGAAATAATGGCTGTTTAAAGATTCCTGATCCCTGGTATCTGTTATAACCTGCCCGGGTTCTTCATTTGTTAATCATACCTGCCAAAAACATGTTTCAACAGGCAATAGAAAAAGTGCTGCAGTTCACCCGCCCGCTGCACAGCATTTCCCGGACATACAGCGGATTGGTATTGCCAGGCAGTTCTACTTTCTTTTTTGTGAACGATCATGGCGTTGCTGTTACCTGTAAGCATGTAGCGGAAATGATCCCTGCTGCTGAAAGTATCAGCCAGCATTTTCAGAAGTTCAGGACTGAACTGAATGCAATTCCGAAGGACAATAAATTCAAACGGAATTTACAGGGGCTCGAATTGAAATATAAATACCTTCCGGAAACAACGATCCAGCTGAAGAATAATTTTCTCAATTCCTTTGATACCATCCGGGAAATAACCTGCCATGCCCATCCAACGCTTGACCTCGCTATCCTTGAGTTCAAAGGGTTCAACAAAATATTTTACTCATCGCATGCAAGTTTTATCAAAGACAGCAGCAGGATAAAACAGGGAATGTCTTTGTGCAGGATCGGCTATCCTTTTCCGGAGTTCAGTAATTTCAGGCATAACCCGGCTACCGATGATATTGAATGGACAAACACCGGCAATCCAAACTCTCCCTCATTTCCTATTGATGGTATAGTGACCCGGTTTGTTGCCGACCAGGTGAACAACGGCATTACCGGTATTGAAATGAGTACGCCCGGACTAAGAGGACAGAGCGGCGGGCCACTATTTGACGGCAATGGAACGGTTTACGGAATGCAGTTTGCCACCAATCATTTACACCTTGGCTTTGATGTAAAAGATATCGACATCGTCAATAACGGAAAGAAAAGCAAGGTTTCCAACAGCCCGTTCTTACATGTGGGCATCTGTGTGCATGCAGATAAGATAAAAGATTTTTTAAGAGAGAAGAATATTTCCTTTACCGAAACAGATTAATGCTCCAGCCTATTCCGAAGGTTTCCTGTTTGCAATATACACCCCTGAAAGAATAATAGCCAGGCAGGTGAATTGTTTCCAGCCTACTTCTTCGCCGTATATCAATCCCCAGAAATTTGCAACAACCGGTATGCCGTATGTAACCATGGAAGCAAATACGGCACCCGCTCTTTTCACCAGCATATAGAATATGATGGAAGCAACGGCTGTGCCCATAATTCCCAATACGGCTGAAGCGGCCGTAGAATACAACACCGCTTTTTCAGTAAGTGGTAAACCAAAATAACCCGTAGCAGCCAGAACGATCAAAGCAGGAATGGCATTTAAAGTAAGTGCCACCGCCGCGATCTGTAATGATCCGATGTTATGCAGGTGCCGGTGCACCATATTTACATTGATGCCGTAAAAAATGGTAGCCAGTACAATATAACTTATGTACAGCAGGTTTTGATTGTCCTGCATATGCCCCTTACTGAAAAGCAATAAAAGACTCCCGGTAAATGAAAGAATGATCCCCAGCACTTTGTTGGTGGATGTTTTGCTTTGGAAAAACAGGGCACCCATTATTATTACAAAAATGGGCGTAAGTGAATTCAACGTACCGGCCAACGCACTGTCTATTCCTTCTTCGGCAATGCAGAATAAATACGCAGGTAATAAACTGCCGAATAAGCCGGAAAGAAATATGATCCCGATCTTATCCTTAGGTATACGGCGAAAGTATTTGATTGCCGTGGGCAGCAACACAATCCCTGAAAATACAATCCTAAGCGATGCCACCTGGTAGGCCGAAAGGCTTTTCAGCCCTTCCTTCATCAGGATGAAACTGCTGCCCCATATAATGGAGAGTGCAATAAAAATAAACCAGTTTAAAAATCCTTTGTTCAAGCTGTGAAATTTGAATGGCGCAAAGTTGAAGTATTTAATTTGAATAAATTGTCCGCCCGCCAACAAATTCCGTATTCCGAAATAGGGGTTTGTACTTTTTATATTAATGTGTTAGGTTTACACAAAAATTTTTTAGTTTTAAACTTTTAAACTCAACACTATGGGATTCATTAAAGAATTTAAGGACTTTGCTATGAAAGGCAACCTGGTTGACATTGCTGTTGCTTTTGTAATGGGCGGTGCTTTTGGCAAAGTGGTCACTTCTTTTACAGAAGGTATTGTTGCTCCCCTGATTGGGATGATTGGCGGTGCAGACCTGAGTAAAAACGTATTCGTACTCAAAAAAGCTATTACAGAAGTGAAAGATGCGTCGGGTGCGGTAATAACAGAAGGGGCTGCCGAAGTTGCATTGAAATGGGGCGATTTTGTAACGGCCATTATCAACTTCATCATTGTTGCATTCGTAATGTTCCTGGTCATTAAAGCCATCAACAGCATGAAGAAAAAACAGGAAGAATCACCAGCCGGGCCTTCTTCTACCGATGCACTGCTGATGGAGATACGGGATTCATTGAAAAAATAATTTTTCTCGCCAGGCAGCAACACAGCTGCTGCCTGGTTTTTTAAAACCCCATATTATGAAAACAATACTTTCTGCTGTATTGCTGCTGGCTGCCTCATTTTGTTATTCCCAGGACCCGACTGTAAAAGACCTGAAAAACGAAGCGTCAAAATCAATTGCCAAAGACCCAAAAGATACCGCTCAAAAAAAATGGAAGCTGGGAGGCCTGGTCAACCTGAACATCAATGAAGGCTCATTGAGTAACTGGTCGGCAGGTGGAGATAAATTTTCCTTCTCGCTGAATGCCTACCTCAATGTTTTTGCATTTTATAAGAAAAATAAAAACTCCTGGGATAATAACCTTGACCTTGCTTATGGCATTGTGAATACGACCAGCCTCGGCTCCCGCAAAGCAAGCGACCGGATCGATCTTCTCACAAAATATGGATACGCATTATCGCCTAAGTGGAATGCAGCAGCGTTGTTCAATGTACGTACACAATTTGCAAAGGGTTATGCGTATTCAAAAACTGCGGCCGGGCTCGACACATCCACTGTTACTTCCAGATCATTTGCCCCGGCGTATGTCCTGTTGTCTTTAGGATTTGACTATAAGCCGAATAATGACCTCTCCGTTTTTATCTCGCCACTTACAGAACGCTGGGTGATCGTATCAGACAGGTTGATAGCGCCTCTTTTTGGATTGGATTCCGGAAAGAGGTCGAAAAATGAATTGGGCGCATTTGTATCTGTCAATTATTCAAAAAAACTCGGCAGCAGTTTTACTTACAAAACAAAACTTGATCTTTTTTCCAACTACAAACAAAAGCCACAGAATATTGATGTTTTCTGGTCGAACGTGATAACAGCCAAAATAACAAAGTACATCAACTTCTCTTTTAACCTGGACATGATCTACGACGACAATACCCGGAACGTAAACCCTGCCAAAGGGCCTGCGCCACAGTGGTTGCAGCTGATGGGAATCGGTTTTGCATATAGTTTTCCGAAAAAGTAAACGGCAAAAAAAAGATTGTGATTTTTACAGCGAGGGTAAATTTGGCGTATCCCCACTAAAAGGTACTATACCGAGTTAGGCGCTTTTGCCACAGTAACGTTTACAAAGGGCTTTACCAGGTGGGGCTTTATACCGGCAGGCTCCACCTTTTCAGTAATTACAAAAGAAGCCCGGAAAACGTGGATGTTTTCTTTACAAACCTGCTTAGCCTTAAATTTAATAAATGGCTGGCTACGAATATCAGTGCCGATATTGTTTACGACGATGATATTTTAAAAAGAACCCAATTGAAGGAAGTACTGGGAATCGGACTTACGGTAAAGCTTTAGCCGGTTTTATCCACATCAGGCAGTGAAACACTTTGCAGAAGCCTTATTCTGTCAACAAATCAATACATTTGCCATCCCCTGAGGGAGCTTTAATTTTGTTATACTAATCAAGATATACGAACGTGAATAATACGACTTACCAGATAAAACTTGACCAGTTTGAAGGGCCGTTTGACCTGCTCCTGTTTTTTATTGAACGGGATGAACTGGATATTTACAACATTCCCATTACCCGGATCACCAACGATTTTTTAGACTTCATACACAACAGTGAAAAACTGAATATTGAGCTGAGCAGCGAATTCATTCTTTTCATCAGCACCCTCATGCGTATCAAGGCCAAGATGCTGTTGCCCCGTAAGGAGCTGGATGCCGATGGCAACGAAATTGACCCAAGGCAGGAACTCATCAATAAGATCCTCGAGTACAAACGATTTAAGGAAGCAGCCACTAAAATGGCCGAAATGGAAGCCTTACGACAGCTCATGGCTAAGCGGGGAAACCTGCAGAAGGAAATTTCGCAAATAGGGGAAGAAGCCGGCGAAGGAACCGAGATACAGGCAGTAACACTTTTTAAACTGATGAAGGCCTTTGAAAAAGTGATCCACAAACTGCAGGAACGTAATAACAAGCCGGTTCATACCGTGGTACGCTACAACTATACCATGGAAGAAAGCCGTGAATATATGCTCACCGCCTGTCGCAGCGAAAAGACCGTTTCGTTTGAAAAGATATTTGATGTATGCGAAAACCGCATACATGCGATCTTCCTTTTTCTTTCACTGCTCGAACTCGTACAACAACGCTACATGAGTTTGCTTACCGGTGAGGGCAGGAATAACTTCATCGTTGAATGGAATGAGAACCGGGAAGAAGATGTACCGGGGGCTGACCTCTTTCCCGATGAAGATCCGGCTGCCCTTAACTGAATCGATCCTCCTCCAAAACACGGAGGATTTTTTTTGTGCCATGGTCAGACGGGACGTCAGACCATGGCACAAAAACCCGTCATTTTTTCGCTATTTTGTCAGGAATAAAACTGGTATCATATTTGATGTTTAAACATTGAATTTAAAAACACGATCATGAAAACAAGCGTATACAAAGCAGCCGACAGGGGTACCGCCGATTACGGCTGGCTGAAGCCCAATTATTATTTCAGTTTTGCCCAATACCATGATCCGGCAAAAGTTCATTTCGGGTTATTGAGGGTATTGAACGATGACTTCGTAGCCGGTGGCGGTGGTTTTCCTACCCACCCACACGATAATATGGAAATTGTAACCATTCCTTTTTCGGGTGCGCTGCAACACAAAGACAGCACGGGTGGAAACGGCGTCATAAAAGCCGGTGATATACAGATCATGAGTGCAGGAACGGGCGTGCAGCATTCAGAATTCAATGCTTCTGCCACAGAGCCTGTGACACTCTTCCAGGTATGGGTATTTCCTAAAGAAAGGAATATCAAACCCAGGTATGACCAAAAGACCTTTGATGAAAGCAACAGGTTAAACAAATGGCAAACGGTGGTTTCTCCATTGGATGAAGACAAGGCATTATGGATAAACCAGGATGCAAGATTTTCATTAACCAGGCTGGATGCAGGAAAAGAGATCAGCTATTCTACCGCCTTTAAAGGCAATGGCGTTTTTTTAGTTGTCATAAATGGATCTGTTCAGGTGAATGACACACAATTAAATAAGAGAGATGCTTTAGGAATTTCTGAAACAGATACATTCGCTGTTATTGCAACTGATGATGCTGAATTACTGGCAATTGAAATACCAATGAACTGATCACAGTAATAGGTTCATAATAAAATGGGGTTTTTCGATTCATGCAAATCTATTTTTAATACATAAAAAAACAAGGCCACCGCAGGGCTGTTCCGCTTTTAAATACTGCGCAGGAATTATAGAAGGAATAATTTCATTTTATGTTACTCTTTTATAATTATTATCAGATCATTGTTTCAGTAACTTTTCAAGCAGTTTTTTTAATTCATCAATTTGATGTTGTTGCTCTTTTATCCCTTCAACTAGTAACGGAACCATTCTTGCATAGTCCACTGCTTTATAACCATCCGCACCGGTTTGCACAGCTTGTGGCAGAACTTTTTCTACTTCCTGGGCAATAAGACCTACCTGCAGGTGAGTATCAAAATGTTTTGAAGGAAATTCATCGGTCCGCATAAAATATTCAACCCCATTGATCGCCATTATTTTTTCTATGGGGCTTTGCAGCCGGGTTATTTGTTTTTTATACCGGGCATCTGAAGGATAATTGGTTCCGGCTACAGTTAAAATGCCTGTGCTGTTGGTCAGGTACATTCGTTCTGTATAAGTGCCGAGGTTATAATAGCCAAAACTGATCTTTGCTGCTGCGGCATCGCTATAAATTTGCAATTGGCTTGCTTGTACTGCAAACCCATATTGGGAATTTGCAGGACTTTCATAGAGGCATATTTTTTTTCCGGTAACATTTGTAAATGCCAATGGCGCATTAGGGCTACTATTGCCAATGCCAACATTACCTGCACTTGTTATTCTCATATACTCTGTAATTGGCCCGGTGGATGGTTTTGCCGTAAATTGAATATCCATAGTTTCAGAACCCGCTGATGAATTTGTAATGATCCCTGCAATGTTGCTGCCTATGATTGTTTTGGCGTTCGTATTTTGCAATGAAAAACCTATATTCGGGTAATTACTAACAGAGTTATTCCCTTTTATTAAGACACCCGCATACCCCCCGATCAAACTTTCGTCTGCCGTAATAATGGAATTATTGTTAGGTGTGCCTGCATCAGTCAAATAATAGGTCCGTGAATTTCCGCGAACAAGCAGATCGCCGTTGGAAACATGAAGTGTTGTAGCCGGAGTAGCTGTTCCTATTCCTACATTCCCATTTTTTAAAACCACCATGGCATCACTATTTCCTGATATAGTTCCATTTCCAATCCCAAACAAACGGTCGGAAGCACTCCAGAATGTTGCTGATGCAGGTGTATAATCTGTATTAAAGACTCCAAGTGCTACTTCACCATATGACTTGGCTGTAGTATGATCTCCTATAGCAATTGAATAATCACCGGATGATACGCCAAAAGCTCCAATTACGGTTGAAAAATCACCAAGAGCTACATTCGAATATCCTATGGCGGTTGAAGAATACCCTGAAGCTGTGGTCTGTCTCCCCATGGTAGTTGAAGCATCACCAAAAGCTGAGGTTTGTCTTCCCATGGCAGTAGAATAATTACCATAAGCGGCATTCTGAGATCCCATTGCCGTAGAATACTCGCCAGATGCGGTGGTCTGACCTCCCATAGCCGTAGATATATTACCAGAGGCTGTAGTTGATGCTCCCATTGCAGTTGAATAATCGCCCGAAGCGGTGGTGACTGCTCCTATTGCAGTTGAATAATAACCGGAAGCGGTGGTGGCAAATCCTGTAGCAATTGAATAGGGTCCGATCTTATTAAAATCCCAGGTATCTCCGTTTGTATTACCAACCCTGAATGCAGCTTTTTGAGGGTACCACATCATTCTTGTACCGGCGCCCTGCGCCGGCGGATAATAAGCCGTGGTTACGGGAACTGTTACCGGCCCGGTAAATAAAACATTACTGTCTGCTACATGCAACCGGGCAACTGGGGTTGTAATGCCTATACCTACATTTTGAGCGCTGGCAAAAAATGTTACTACCAGTAAGTGCAGAAGCAATAATTTCTTTTTCATTTTTTAAGGCTTTAAATTTTAAAAATATACTTTGCTTTACCTTATATTTTTATTGATTTATAGGTTTTGTATCTACCCATAACCCTATCCGGTAATTACATGACAGTTTACAAAAGGTAACATTTTCTTCTCAATATTAAATTGATTACTGCCGGGCAGCAGCGCTGTCTGCCGTGGTTTCACTGGCGAACATTGAATACTAAAAGTAAACGGGTAATAGGTTGAAGAAGGACGTAAAGTTCGTTGAAAAAAACTGAAGTGCCATCCTTGATACCTTGAATATCAATGAATGATCTCAGTAATAGATCCAGAGCAGAACAGGATTCTTACTATGATCAAGGTATTCCTGCAGTTTAACGAGAAATGTTGGCGACACCGTAGGACAACCCAGGCTGAGGCAAATGGTACTGGGATAAACCTCCCCGGCCGGAACACATTCATGCGAATGAAGCACCACACAGCGATTGAATGCATTGTCATTTGACTCATCCAATCCGTATAATTTGTATGCCACTCCGTAGGTGCCCGCATAAGATACACCGATCTTGTATCTTCCTAAGGATGTACAGTAACTGTTCGACTGGTTTGAAAACACCAGGTCACCAGAGCCATCCTGGGAACCGCTGCCGTGGGTTACCAGCCCGGCCAGTTCAACAGAATCTGTTTTAAGATTATATACAAAGAAACGATTCATCCCGGAAGGCACCCGCATATCGATCAGGAAACAATGATTGCGGCTGAACCCATGTTCAACTACATAATTTTTTGCCTCCGCTGCTCTTAGTTTCAACCTGGAAAGAACTTCTCTTTTGGCAATCGTGCTATTCTCTTTGTAAACAAGATCCTTGGTCCGTATGTATTTGCTGAACTTGGGTTTATACCAGAAAAAATATCCAAAGGAAGATATTGCTGCAAGCAATACAAAGAGGATCATAACAAAACGCCGGCCCATGTTCATTAAAGTTTTTGGAGACATAGATGCCTAACGCATCTCTTTCCCCAAAATTTTTATGCGCCTGTTAAATAAAACAAAAACCCGGTTGAACAAACCGGGTTAAAAAAAATATAGAAAATTTGTAGCTGTTGAACTACAACACTACATAGTTATTGAACTACAACTTTTGTTTCAGCCATTGCTCTTACTGCATCAGCAATACCATTGGCATCAATACCGATCTCATCATACAGTTGTTTAGGCGTTCCATGCTCTACCAACCTGTCGGGGATACCCATGATCTTAACTTCAGCAGTATATCCGTGTTCATTCATAAACTCCAGTATGGCGCTGCCAAAGCCACCCACCACTGTGCCGTCTTCAACCGTGATCACTTTTTTGAATTTACCGAATACCTCATGCAGCATTTCTTCATCAAGCGGTTTTACAAAACGCATATCGTAATGCGCCGGGTTAATACCATCTGCTTTAAGATCGCGGATAGCAGATGCAGCAAAATTACCCGGGTGGCCAAGGGTTAGTATCGCAATGTCTTTGCCGTCTTTTATCTTTCTCCCGGTGCCAATCTTTATCTCTTTCATTTCAGTCCTCCACTCAGGCATCACTCCTTCTCCTCTTGGATAGCGGATAACAAAAGGCAGATCGGTTGAATCCAGTTGCGCTGTGTACATCAGGTTACGCAGTTCGCTTTCATTCATCGGCGAACTTACCACCAGGTTGGGAATGCAACGGAAGTATGCAATATCATAACAACCATGATGCGTTGGCCCGTCATCGCCTACCAACCCTGCCCGGTCAAGGCAGAAGATCACCGGTAGTTTCTGGATCGCCACATCATGCACCACCTGGTCGTATGCCCGCTGCATGAAAGAAGAATAGATGTTGCAGAAAACTTTCATTCCCTGCGTAGCCATGCCAGCACTCAGCGTTACCGCATGCTGCTCGGCAATGCCCACATCAAATGCACGGTCAGGCATTTTTTCCATCATGTATTTTAATGAAGAGCCGCTTGGCATGGCCGGCGTAATACCGAATATTTTTTTATTCTTTTCGGCCAGTTCAATAATGGTATGACCAAATACATCCTGGTACTTGGGTGGCTGCGGAATATCAAACACTTTCTTTTGTATCTCGCCGGTCACTTTATCAAACAACCCGGGTGCATGCCATTTGGTTTGATCTTTTTCTGCCAGCTCGTATCCTTTTCCTTTCACCGTTTTAATGTGCAGGAGTTTTGGGCCGGGAATATCTTTCAGGTCTTTTAATGTATCTACCAGTTTGGTGATGTTATGTCCGTCTATCGGGCCAAAATAACGAAGCTTGAGTGCTTCAAACAGGTTACTGCTCATGCTCACCATTCCTTTCAGGCTTGCTTCCAGTTTACTGGCCATGCCCCGGCTGAAATTTTTTCCAACGGGTAATTTGCCAAGCGCTTTCCACACGTTATCACGCAGGTCGTTGTAGGTATGCGAAGTAGTGATGTCGGTAAGATATTCTTTCAAGGCACCCACATTTGGATCAATGCTCATGCAGTTATCGTTCAGAATAATAAGCACATTGCTTTTTTCAATGCCGGCATGGTTCATTGCTTCAAATGCAAGGCCGGCTGTCATGGCGCCATCGCCGATTATTGCAATATGCTGGCGGTCGTTCTCCCCTTTATAATGAGAAGCCATTGCCATACCAAGTGCGGCAGAAATAGAAGTAGAAGAGTGACCAACGCCAAACGTATCGTATTCACTTTCGCTCCGCTTGGGAAAACCGCTGAGCCCTTTATATTTTCTATTTGTAGGAAAATTATCCCTGCGGCCGGTAAGTATTTTATGACCGTATGCCTGGTGGCCTACGTCCCAAACCAACTGGTCGTAAGGCGTATTGAAAACATAATGTAAGGCAACGCTCAGTTCCACCACGCCCAGGCTGGCGCCGAAATGCCCGCCATAAACACTCACCACGTCAATGATATACTGGCGCAGTTCGTCACATACCTGGTGCAGTTGTTCCCTGCTCAGTTTCTTCAGGTCCTCGGGACTGTTGATCTTACTTAATAACGTGCCGGCTTTAATTTCCATGTTCATTTTTTGCGGGGTAAAGGTACATTTTTATTTGCCTTTTGAAGGGAATTAACAACTTTAAACGGTAAAAGTTCGGGTATAGTATACCCAAAGATCAGGGATCAAACGTAATGATCACTACCGCATGCTTTTCAAAGCTGGAACTGAGTCTTACCTCGTATCGTTTATCGCCTGCCTGTATGATCATGATGGCCGTGTTGGGAGGAATACTGCCCAGGTTCTCGGCCTGCATAATAATCTCCACGGGTCTGCCGGGTTCTGTCATCACAATGCGAACGGGAATTGGTTTTTCACTGATCCGTTGCCTGAGCAAAACCGGTTTTTTATCAATGAATATTGAAACAGTATCATCATCAATGATCGCATTATCGTAAAGCGATATCATAACAGATGTATCCGAAACTTTTATTATCTGCTGTATTTCCAGTTTTCGATCTGCCAGTGAACTATCTGCTGTGTAAATCAACGTTGGTGTAACTTCAACTGTTTCGGGTACAGGCAGTGTCAGCGTATCTTCTTTTGGTATCTGCCTGAGAAAATAATCGGTCATTTTTTTCTGAACAAAATGTTCAATGGGATATTCCGGCCTTTTGATCTTTTGCAGCACAACCAGTAATTCTTCGCCGGGAAAACAGGTGGTATCATATCCCCTGCCGCTCCACACACCCGACAGGTATTTTGTATTGCCGATCTTATAATAGCGCAGGCTGAATTCTTTTTCGCAGGGAAGAAAGTCGGGTGGCAGAATGTAATAAGCAGCCCCATATTCCCGGATACGGATGGTTTGTGTTTTCTTATCCCGGGTACCATTCATGTCATACAATACAAAACGGCTGGTGTCTTTAAAAGTAAATGAGTAGCCGGATAATTGTTTGCCGGATTGGTAGATCTGCATTTCAATAGTCTCTACTCCCTGCCGGGTAGATGCCTTGCGGCTTATCTTCCCACTCCATATACCCGTAAGTGATTGTGCATTTACAGCTGGCTGGTTTCCGGCAACCAATAAAAGCAGTAAGCAGATGATCTTTTTATTCATGTGCTGCCGGATGATTTTAATAACCTGTTTTATGCGTTGACCTGCTGCATCATTTTCAGGATGAGATCAGGATCCGGACAATTCTTCAGGTATCTTTCTCTTTCTGAGATACTGCACACACCTGGATAATCGCCTTTCTTAAACTGCATGTCGTGTATCACCTGGAAGTGCAGGTGCGGCGGCCAGTCGCCGTTTTCAGCAGGCTCACCAAAATGGCCGATCACTTCTCCCCTTGTTATATATCCGCCATCTTTTATTACGGAGATATCTTTTAAACTCAAATGGCCATAAAGCGTATAAAAAGCAACGGTCTCAAGTTGATGAAGCAAAATGATGGTAGCACCATAATCACCAAAATTGTTATTAAATGCAAAGCTGTGTACCATGCCACCCAATGCCGCATAAACCGGCGTACCGGCCGGCCCCCAGATGTCGATGCCAAGATGTATGGTTCGTTCTTCGCCGTTGCTGAACAACTCACTTCTCCGGTAGATGGTCCTGTTCTCATTATAACCGCCGATCCCAAATGCAGCTCCCGCAGCTTCCAGTTTACTATTAATGTACTCCGAAAATAATCCCGTGTCTTCAACAACTTCAGCAGTCAATTCCCTGTTCGCTGAACTAAGATCAAATGGAATGATCTTTTCAGATGCCGCATTAAATTTTATCACCGGGTGAAAAGCAGCGGTATTTTTTAGAAGGGCATTTTCCAGGTCGGTTATCATGCTATGAAGTTAACCCTTTTACCGGCCCTTTATTTTTTGCTGCAATAATTTTTTTTCAGAGGCAGACTGGGTAAGTTTGATCGCTTCTTCAAAATAGGCATTGGCGGTATCATGGTCTTTTAACTGGCGATGCATTTCGCCCAGTGTGGCGGGAAGGAGATAATATTTTTCCAGGGAAGATATCTGTGAAATGGAATTGATCGCTTCAATACATTCAGCCGGGCCATGCAGTTCTCCGATCACAACGGCCCGGTTCAGTTCCACCACCGGCGACGGGTTGATTTGAACAAGCACATCGTAATAATGAAGAATATTTTCCCATTTAGTGGAAGCATAATCAACTGCAGTAACATGTTCATAAGCGATCACGGCTTCCAGGTGATATTTGTTTATTTCTTCTGCGGCTGCACATTGTTCCAGGTAAGAAATTCCTTTTAAGATCAGGTCCCGGTTCCATTTAGAACGATCCTGTTCTTTCAGTAATAAAATATTCCCGTCATCATCAAGCCGGGCATCATTTCTTGCTGCCGTGAAACAGATCAACGCCATCAGGGCATGAGCCCCGTAATGTTTTATTCTTGTGCTGCGGCAGACCAGGTCACAAAGCCGCATTGCCTCATAGATCAGGTCGCTCCGTACCAGGTCTTCGTGGCTGGTGGAATTATATCCTTCATTGAATAAAAGATAAACCGCCATCAGCACATTATCCATCCTGCTTTGCAATTCGGCTTCGGGCGGCAGTTCGAATGAAACAGCATTATCCCGAAAACTTTGTCTTGCCCGGTACAATCTTTTTTCAATAGTATCGTAACTGCTTACAAATGCTTTTGCAATTTCAGCCACGCTGAAACCGCACAGTGTTTTTAAAATAAGCGCCACCTGTGCTTCCGCAGAAAGAGAAGGATGGCAACAAACAAACATCATCCGCAACTGGTCATCGTCGATGGTTTTTGTGTTTACCATTTCCTGTACGGTTGGTACCAGGCTGTATTCCGATTGCAGTAATGGTGTAAGATTTTTTGAAACTTCATTTTGCCTTTTTTGCTGCCGCAAAACATCAATGGCTTTATTACGAGCAACGGTAAATAGCCAGCCTGTAGGGTTTTGTGGAAGGCCATTTATCTTCCAGGTATTGAATGCTTTCAGCAAAGTATCCTGTACTACATCTTCGGCCAGTTGCAGGTTTTGCGGGCCAAACAGTTTGGTAAGCACGGCAACCAGTTTTCCCCACTCATGGCGAAAGAGATGCTCAACAGTTTGTTCTATGTTGGATGGATTGTCCAGTGCAATTTTTTCTGCAAGTTATATGGAAGACCTCTTAAATCAATGCAGCAGTTTTTAAACCGCAGCATTGATAAAATTATCGTGCATTACTTTCGTGCTTAATAAAAGAACTGCTCGAACACAATTTTTCCATCTTTCACTTCATACAGGCATATTTCATCCAGCAATTGTCGCCCCATTCCTTTCATCGTTGCATCAAGCGTCATGGATATGCTGAAATAGCGGCCTCCCACCACCGGATCGGAGCAGGAACTACCATGCCTTTCTTCGATCATGGATGCAAACTGCTTCCCTTTTTCAGCTACCGCTGCTTTTCCTTTTGTAATATGCGGTGCCATATTGCCTTCAGGCTCTATGCAAACAATTTCATCTGCATATAATGCTGCCTGGGCTTCCATCATTTGCCCGGAACGCATGTAGGTTACCAGCTTATCGGCTACTTCCTGAGTTGTCATTTTTTAAAATTTAGTTGATTAAAATTTTTTTTTAGATGTTGGTTGGGAATTATGCCTGAGGCATATCCATCTTCTGTAACTGCCTTACAATTACGGTACCACCGTTCTCATAGTCGGGATAGTCATCACACAAAGCAACGGCTTCATCATAATCGGCTGCATTTACAATAAAATAGCCGCCAATGATCTCCTTACCTTCTGCAAATGCTGCATCTGTAACTGTTTTATTTTTACCCGTAATGATCTTTCCGGTTGGTAATAAAGGCTCCCCACCTTCATATTTTCCGGCTTTGGCCAGTTTGTCAATCCAGGCCATCCACTTACCCATAATTTCCTGCATCTGCTGCGGAGAGGGTTGTTGGCCAGATTTGATTCCCTGAAAAATAAGCATGAACTTTTCCATAATTTTTGTTTTAAAGTGTATAATGTTTTACAATGACGAACAGGTATTTGCAATCCGGACAAAAAAGATAAACTTTTTTAAAGAAATTTATTTCATGCTTTTTTTACACGGTACCTAAACCGATTTTCTGTTTTGCAGGAAGGCTTATTATATTTGAGAAAATATATCCCCATGGCACCCGATCATACCGAACAGGAAAGACAGAAGTTCCAGTTAGACAGGATCGCCCTTTTTTCCGATGCTGTTTTTGCCATCGCCATCACCCTGCTGGTGATCGAGATCAAAGTGCCTTCCGTAAGCATCGACCGGGCATTGTTTGATCATGAATTCAGTCATGCCCTGCGGGAGATGACTCCCGAGTTCATCGGTTTCTTCATCAGCTTTATTGTTATTGGAAATTACTGGCGGGCCCACCATACCATTTTCGGTTATGTAACCGATTACAACAGGAAACTAATTACCATCAACACCTGGTTCCTGCTCACCATTGTATGCATGCCCTTTACAACGGCCATGATGAGCAAATACATTTTCCTGAAGCCGTATGTGTTCTACTGCATAAATGTGATCGGCAGCGGCCTCATCCAGTTATGGCTCTGGCATTATATTATCAATCCAAAAAACCAGGTGTCGGGATATATTCCGCCGGGAATGATACAATACAAAAAGTACAGCTCCTGGGTGGTGATCATTTGCTTTGTGCTTTCGCTTGCCCTGCATCCCGTTATTGGGCCGGCTTTTGCAAGGCTGTTCCTGGCTTCTATTTTCATTATCAATATTTTTACCGACCGGTATTTTGTAAGGAAATATAAATTGGGGAAGAAGTACTAGGTTTCTCCAGTCCTGGTATATTTTTTCAGTTGCACCTCCTTTTAGGGCGGTGACTGAGATGAAAACCTGTTTCGGGCTTTA
>Ga0209023_10000217_pt1 | contig 99167 bp, 63 predicted proteins | sample LakOneMetagenome_FD_187468 | JGI IMG/M metagenome (GOLD analysis project Ga0209023, IMG submission 187468) | Freshwater and sediment microbial communities from Lake Erie, Canada (SPAdes) (version 2) | ecosystem: Environmental > Aquatic > Freshwater > Lentic | place: Lake Erie, Canada...
TGCTTCCCCAAACAAAATTGGAAGCATTATCTTGCCTGAAATAGGCATTGCCGCTACTAAAATTGAAGCCAGAAAGGGTGTAGTTAATTCCGTCAGTCGTCGTCATATCTACATCTGGAGCTGCATAGCCTAATTGCGAATTGACCGCTGGGCCCCAAATTCCGATACTAGGAAAATTAGCCGAAACAATAAAAGTATACGAACCATTCGACCGATTAAAAGTAACATCATAAGTGCCAGCTGTCGTAGGGATATTGGTGGCGCTATTTAAGATTCCTACACCACTTGGGAAAGTACTGCCACCCCAATTAGTGGTCCAGGAAAGGTCTTGTCGAAATTTTATTTCACCCGTCGTTATCACTAAATTCGGAATGAAATAAGTAACGTTATCAGATGACATGAGCGTGATTTCTGGCCCAATTTGAGTTCCAGGCCAACCATTTACTCCGGTGCCTACGATAGAAATGGTTTGTGATTTTCCCGATGCAATTGTCAATAATACCAGTAGAAAAAGTAGTTTTCGTTTCATAGTAGAAAGTTTGATAACGCTAAGATATCGAATTTATAAAACTAAAATAGAAAATTCTTGTTCAAGTGGTTTCAATTTATCAAATAATTGATCTAGCAAAATTGGTCCATTTTCCGCGTAAAATTCTGAAAAATTTGCCTGCCGCTCTTGTAAGCCTTGGTTGGGAAACAATTCGTTTTGCAAATCCGTGATGCGTTCTAGAACATCAGCATATTTCCGTTTTTGCGCTTTCAAGAGGCGAAGCTCTAAGTGCTCCAATCCTTTCATTTGCTTCGCTTCTTGTGCTTTCACTGCGCCAGCAAACGATGGGTCTGTTTGATTCGCTAACGTGTGCAAGTAATGAAATTGATTTTTCAAATGTTCTTTTTGAAGGGTCAAATCAATCGGAAACTCGCTGAATGATTTCACTTTTTCATTTTTTAGATCGTTTTGATTTCGAAACAAATCGGCCCAACGCAACCCCAAACGATCCGCTTTTTTAGCTTGCTTTTCGGTGGCTAGTAAGACGGAATTCCGAACCAATAGTATTGGAAAAACAACACCGACTGATTCAAAATAAGATTTCAATTCTAGCCAATAAGCAATTTCTCCACCTCCGCCGATATAGCACAAATTTGGCAAAATAACTTCTTGGTACAAAGGACGAAGCATCACATTTGGACTGAATTTTTCGGGACTTACTTCTAATAGCGCGAGTAATTCTTCTGTTGTAAACTGCCGCGAAGTTCCGTTTACTCGATAAACCTCTTTATCGAAAACAATACGTTCCCGTAATCCGTTTTCAATATAAAATAAATTTATTTCTCGCGGATTTACTTGAATGGTATAGGGTTTCAACTTGGAGATGGTGTCGGAAACCTTTTTAAAAGCCGTTTGTGCTAATAGTTCTTCTTTTATATACGGTAGAAACAATCTTTTTAAATCGGCATCATCGGCGTCTAAAATTACCAAACCTTGTTCTCCAAAAAGGGTATTGGCTAAATACCGGGTGGCTTCTGTTAAGGTGTCGTGTTCTAGATATGCTTTTTCAAAAAGTGTTTTGATAAACTCGGCATTTTTACCCGAGCCAATTTCTTTTGCAAACAATTCGAAAACGTCTTGCAAGCCTTTTGTAGTGCCTCGCCCAACGGGGCCTTCACTCTCTTTATTCCATCGAAATTTTTTCCCTTTGAAATTGAAATAATTGATTTCCTCAAAGTCGTGATCTTCTGTTGCCATCCAATAAACGGGAACAAAAGTGTAGTTGGGATATTTTGATTTTAGCTCTTTAGTTAGATTAATCGTGGTAATAATCTTGTACAAAAAATACAAAGGACCAGTGAATAGGTTCAGCTGGTGCCCAGTGGTAATTGTAAAAGAAGAATTTTGCCGCAAAGCCGCAATATTTTGCTCTGTTTTATCAGAAACTTTTAGGGAATGGTATTGTTTTGTTAAAACCGTAACCAAAGCTTCACGGTTGGAATGATCAAAATTTTGTTGCTTTTCTAGTAGTTGTTTTTCAAAGTTTTCGATAGTAGGAAAGCGATGGTAAAAGGACTGTAAATTCGGTTTTTGGTCTAAGTAATCTGCGATTAAAGGAGTAAAATATCCCGAATTTTGATAGCTAATACAGTCGGTTGGCATAGTTTAGATTGCTAAAATTTTGTGTAAAATTACCAAATGTAAAGGTAGTTTATTTTGCTTTAACAAAGGATTGGCAAATCGCTGTCTTTATCGTTTTAAGGTAAAATGGCCTCGGTATTCCCTGCCATCTGCTCTAGTTACTAAGAACCAATAATCAGAAGAGGGTAGTGGTTTTCCGTTGAAAGTTCCGTCCCAGCCCATATTATTGCCAAGTTCTTTTAAGAATTTTCCGTTACGATCAAATATTTTTATGGTTAAACCCACTTCATATTCTGAAAAGTTTATTTTCCAAGTGTCGTTATAAGTATCGTCATTTGGAGTGAAAAAGTTAGTGTACATGAGCAAAAAGGTGTCGCCTGTTACAATACCGCATTCATTCTTATCGCGAATAAAGACCTTGTACACACCATTCTTCAGACCTACAAATTGATTGCCGTCTTGATAGGTGATGCCATCAAGAGAATATTCATAAGCACCAAGTCCTTTTACAAAAATGGTAATTATATTGTCAGAATTGGTCCAATCGTAGGTTGCGATCGATGTAATCGTTGCTGGATTGGATAATAAAATCATAAAGCTTTTTGTCGAAGAACAAATTAGGGCACCGTGATTTTCGAAAACGGTTACCCAATAATTACCAGGTTGCGTAATCGAAATTTGTGATGTTGTTTCGCCAGTTGACCACAGATATCCATCAAATGGTCCTGCATTTATAATTACATTTTTAAACTCGCAAAGTATATAACTATCCTCCATAACAATTACGGGGGAGTCAATAAATGTAAATTTAAGGGCCACTACTTTATGGCAACCCGAACTTGAAGTTACTCTTACATAAACAGTATTGTCGCTATTACTTAAATTGCAAGAAGTAGCATTATTGATTCTAGTTGTGGAATTGTCATTTTCCGCATCATCATGGTCTTTAAAATAGGTAAAATTGAAAGAAGCCGAATTGCTGATGAGATTCGTATTGAACTGCGTTAAATCAACATTTTCATTTCCGTTATTCAAGTCATCGCAAAGCGTGGTTTGATAATCATTGGCTAATGGAATCGGTAAATACGTACTGTAGATTTGAGCATAATTAGTATAAGAATAGCAACTGGCGCCTTTTCGCACCTTAATAGAATACGAATTCCCTCCAAGTAAATTGGTTAGTGTAGGGTTAGTAGTCCATGAGGAACCTCCATCAAAGCTATAAGAATCGGCAGGTGTGTTGATTGTTATGCTCGCATAAGTACCGCATCCTGCATTTACAATCGTATACTTAGGATAAGAATTTTCTAATTTTTCTAAATAAACATAGACGTTTGGAGAAGTACACCCTTGTGCATCTTTGATTTTTATTAAATAACTTCCACTGGTTAAATTACTTAAAGTGTTGGAGCCCTGCCAAGTTATCCCGCCATCAAAACTATAAAATGCAGCAGGTGTCGTAATGATAATGCTGCCTAATACTCCGCAATAAGGATTGTCGCTAATATAGAGAGGATCGGCTAAGAATTCACCATTTAACACCACGCTATTGAAATTCGAAATGCAACCAAAAGTATCCTTAACTCGAATGAGATAAGTACCAGAGGGAAGATTGTTTTTCGTGTTTGTAGTTTCCCAAGTTACGCCATCATCAAAACTGTAGAATGGAGCTGGAGTAGTTATGGTAATGCTTCCGACATCGCCGCAAAAATTAGGATTGATAGCATGAAAGTCGGGGAAAGCAGATAAGAACGGAACAATACTAATTGTTGTAGAATAAGAAGTGCAACCAGCAACGGTTTTAATTTTTATCTTATAGGTTCCAACAGGCAAATTGGACATTGACGAATTGGTACTCCACGTCAATCCATTATCATAACTGTATTGCGACGCTGGTGAAGTAATCTCGATTGTTCCTGTGTTAGAAAAACAGGTAGGTTGGGTCACTAAAATAGTTGGTTGTACTGCCACTAAATTATTTAAAATAGTAACCGTCCCAAGAGCCTGACACCCGATAGCATCGGTAACAGTTACCGTATAGTTGCCTACGGAGTTTACAACAATACTTTGAGTTGTTGCCCCATTGCCCCATAAATAGCTGCTTCCTGGGGTTGCCGTCAATGTAGTGCTTCCACTGCATACATTCAAAATTCCAGTGATAGAGGCGGAGGGATTCTTTACAATAACATCGATGGCTATGATTTTGTAACAAGTAGCACTTTGAGTGACTCTAACGAAAAGAGCAGCGCTTGAACTTTCAAAGTTGGTGAAATTTGCAATGGCATTGGTGTTTGCAGTTGCATCTAAAAGCGTTTTGTAGTAAGTAAAAGTTAGCCCCGCTGTTGGCGTGACAATGGACGGCTCCACATTCGATAAATTAAAAAACTCCTTTCCATTGTGATCCGTATCGCAAAGCGTCAAGCTGGTTGTTTGTAGACTAATGTCACAACTTGTACAATTTAAGAACCAAATATCCCATCCTGGATTAGCATCGTCATCACTTGCCGTGTTGAAACTTGTTCCAGTGCAATTGGTTTGAAGCAATCCATAAGAAATGGTCGCATCAACATTATAACCAGCGGCAACAATATCCGGAAAATTAGCAGCTTGAAGATCGAAACAGAAGTGATGATTAACCAAGTCTAATGTAGCAGGAGTTTGGGATGTATAGACTATTGCATTGTTAGCGTCGCGAACATGCAAAGTTATTGCTGTCACCGTTGCTGAGATTCCGCCAGAATTTGGAATGGTAAAATTACCACAAACTGAAATTGGCAGCGCTGGGCAAATCTTAAACAAAGGATCAAGTTCAATACTTCCTTGCAAATTTTCATTGGTGTGTAACAAACAAATGTCGTCAATGTAGGAATAACCAAAATGAGCACCTAAACCACATCGGGAAGCTAGAAACTCAACCGTAAATTCTTCATTATTGGGAATGCTCGAAATGTCTAAAATCCCAGATTGCCAATTTGGGGTGTACAAAACCAAACTGCCCGATTCCAAATAAGGTGCTTGACTAAAAATACAGTTGTTCACATCACCAATTAAACAAAATTCACTTACTACGCCTCCAGCATTGTTAACTACTCGTGCTTTAAAATAGGGCTGCTCATTATCATGACCAGAGTCGTCAATAGTTTGTAAAACGGCTTTATAATTAAATTTTAAACGAGTTTCGTTATCGGTCTTAAATCGCTTTGCTTGCACCAAACTACCTGCGACATAACTATCTTTATAATTGATTTTTAAAGAAAATTGATCAAAAGCATTGATGTTGCCAATATATTCATCCAAATAATTTGCAGGAACAGTCGTAGCCATTATACTAAAATTGGCCGGATCATATTGTATAATGCCTTGGCTGGCAATGTCAGATAGGGATTTGCATTGAATAGGATTTAATGTTTCTCCCGTTGTGTATCGAAAGTCTTTGAGAACATTAACACCAGAAAGGGTTTCAAATTCTTCAAAACTTCCGTTAGAACATAATGGAACAGCCGTTTGGGTCAATATCGATTTATTAAATTGTGTTTTAATCAAATTAAATCGACGCTGCTTAGTAATGAAGTAGGCTTGGCGCTTTAGAGAATCGGTAATCAAATGGCCGTTCTTATCTTCGATTTTTATTTTCGTACTAAAAGAATAAGTGGTATTCTTTTTTTTAGTGGGTATTTGAGAAAATACTAAAGAGGTTCCAAAACAAAGTAGTAGAAGGGCAAATAATCTCATATGAAAGGCGTTTACAATTCAAAAATAGTTAAATAATCTTCACAAAAAAGGAATATGTAATAATATTGAAATCTAAATAAAGGAAATACTCTCGCCGGAATCATTATTTCCTTCTATTTTTGTAAAAAAAATTCCCTTTTGAAAACCAAAGCCTTTCTAATCACGCCACCATTTACACAACTGAATACACCGTATCCAGCGTCGGCTTATATTAAAGGTTTTTTAAACACTAAGAATATCTCAGCGGTTCAAGCCGATTTAGGAATTGAAGTGATTCTGAAATTGTTCTCTAAAAACGGACTAACATCCTTATTTCAAACCATCGATTTCCAACCGATATCCGAAAATGCAAAGCGAATTTTAGCTCTTCAAAAGGATTATATTCACACGGTTGATGCGGTCATAGCATTTTTGCAAGGAAAAAATCCAACCTTGGCATTACAAATTTGTCAAGAAGATTTTCTTCCAGAAGCATCTCGATTCCAGCAATTGGAAGATTTAGAGTGGGCCTTTGGAGCCATGGGAACACAAGATAAAGCCAAGCATCTTGCGACGTTATACTTAGAAGATCTTTCCGATCTTATTGTAGAATGCATTGATGAGAATTTCGGATTTAGTCGCTATGCCGAACGATTGGGTAGAAGTGCGCATTCTTTTGACGACTTGTATAATGCGTTACAATTGGATTTTACTTACATCGATAGAATCTTACTTGACGTCTTAAAAGAAAAAATAGAGTTAGTTCAACCCGCTTTTTTCCTGATTTCAGTTCCGTTCCCCGGTAATTTATACGCTGCATTTCGATGTGCACAATGGGTGAAAAAGCATTATCCAGAGATTAAAATCGCCATGGGTGGAGGGTTTCCTAATACGGAATTGCGTTCCCTTTCTGATGAAAGAGTCTTTGAATTTTTCGATTATATTACCTTAGATGATGGAGAACTACCTGTCGAATTATTATTAGAGACGGAAAATAATTCCAGTGAAAAAGAGTTCAAAAGAACCTTTCTTCTCGAAAACGGAAAAGTAGTTTATAAAAATAATTCCAAAAAAAGCGATTACAAACAATCTGAAGTGGGCACACCCGATTATTCTGATTTGCTCCTAGACCACTATATTTCGGTAATTGAAGTAGTCAATCCGATGCACAAAATGTGGAGCGATGGCCGGTGGAACAAACTGACCATGGCGCATGGCTGCTATTGGGGAAAATGCACTTTTTGTGATATATCGTTAGATTATATCAAGATTTATGAACCCATTGCCGCCAGCATTTTATGCGATCGAATCGAGGAATTGATTGCGCAAACCGGTCAAACCGGATTTCATTTTGTAGACGAAGCGGCGCCCCCGGCCTTAATGCGAGCGTTGGCGTTAGAAATTTTAAAGCGCAGAATTACAATCACTTGGTGGACGAATATTCGTTTCGAGAAAAGTTTCTCCAAAGATTTGTGCTTGCTTCTAAAAGCATCGGGATGTATTGCTGTTTCTGGCGGATTAGAAGTGGCGTCCGACCGTTTGCTAAAACTAATCGACAAAGGCGTTACTGTTGAACAGGTGGCTAAAGTTACCCGAAATTTTACCGAGGCTGGAGTCATGGTGCATGCTTATTTAATGTATGGCTATCCCACGCAAACGGTTCAAGAAACAATCGATAGTTTAGAAATGGTGCGACAATTATTTGAAATTGGCGTGCTACAATCCGGATTTTGGCATCAATTTGCGATGACGGCACACAGTCCTGTTGGACTTTATCCAGAGAAATTTGGGGTCCAAAAAGATACTGAAGCCATCGGAACTTTCGCCAATAACGACATTGCGTTTAAAGATCAAACAGGAATCGATCACGACCAATTCAGCTTCGGATTGCAGAAATCATTATACAATTTCATGCATGGCATTTGCTTTGATTTTGCCCTGCAAGAATGGTTTGAGTTTAAAATTCCAAAGACAACTATTCCTTCTGATTTTATTTTTAATGCACTCCAAAATGCCGAAGATTTTCAGGTAAAACCAAACGCAAAAATAGTTTGGCTTGGCGGTAAACCTACTGTGACAACGTTTACTAAATCTAAAAAAGGAAACAGTTGGGAAATGATGTCTTTGACATTTCACGATAAAAAAGCACCGCTTACGATTCAAATCAATAAAAAAGAAGGCGAGTGGTTGGAGGCCAAACTGGAGCAAATCTCAATAGAAAATTCGAAGCTAATTACTTGGCTAGAAATTAAAAGCGATTTTGAAACGCATTTCGACGATTTTGAATTGTTTTGGTTTTCCAAACCAATCAGTACTTTAAGAGATATTGGCTTGTTGGTATTGTAAATTTTCCAATATATGTATATTTATTTTGCATTTATATGATTTTTAAAGGCAAATAAAAATAAATTTATATTTAAATTTACCAGTATTAAACCAACAAACCTATGAACACTGACTATAAAGTTAAAGTGAATGGTACTTTTTCGTTTGATTTAGATTCGAAAAGCACTTCACAACTCGATGCCGTGAGTGTGGAAACCGATAAATTTCACATCCTCCATCAAAACAAGCCGTACCTAGCCGAAATTGTAGCGTCCAATTTCACCCAAAAGACTTATACCGTAACCGTTAACAATACAGAATATTCTGTGGAGATTTCTAATGCGTTGGACCAATTGATTTCCGAAATGGGATTCGAAATCGGTGCCACCAAACACATCAATGCTATCAAAGCGCCGATGCCTGGACTAATTTTAGAAATCAGCGTTGCGATCGGTCAAGAAGTTAAAGAAAACGATAACTTATTGATCCTTGGTGCCATGAAAATGGAAAATAGTTTTCTCTCGCCTCGCGACGGTGTGATCAAATCGATTGCTGTGATTGTAGGCGATGCAGTTGTAAAAGGACAATTGTTAATTGAGTTTGAATAGAAAACGAATCAAAAGGAAAGAGCCAAGTCCCATCTAGGAAAATGGACCTTTCTATTTTTATCTCCACAATATGAAAAAAATATTAGTAGCCAATAGAGGCGAAATTGCCATACGAGTGATGAAAACCGCTCAAAAAATGGGAATCAAAACCGTTGCAGTTTATTCGACTGTCGACAGAAATGCCCCTCATGTAAAATTTGCTGACGAAGCCGTTTGCATTGGGGAAGCACCTTCCAACCAATCCTATTTGTTAGGAAGTAAAATTATAGAAGTTGCAAAATCATTAAACGTGGATGCGATTCATCCCGGCTACGGATTTTTAAGCGAAAATGCAGAATTTGCAGAAGAAGTCGAAAAAAACAACCTGATTTTTATTGGCCCAAAATCGAAAGCCATTCATGTTATGGGTAGTAAATTAGCGGCTAAAGAAGCAGTAATGCACTATAATATTCCCATGGTTCCAGGTGTTGACCATGCGATTATCGATATTGATGAAGCCAAAAAATCAGCAACTGCTATTGGATTTCCTATATTGATTAAAGCGTCGGCTGGTGGTGGCGGTAAAGGAATGCGAATCGTAGAATCGCAAGAAGATTTTGTGTCGCAAATGAATCGTGCCATTAGTGAAGCAACAGCAGCCTTTGGTGATGGATCGGTTTTTATTGAAAAATATGTATCGTCACCACGACATATCGAAATTCAGATTATGGCCGACAGTCATGGCAATATCTTGTATTTCTTTGAACGAGAATGCAGTATTCAACGCCGACATCAAAAAGTAATTGAAGAAGCACCATCATCGGTTTTGACTCCGGAACTTCGAAAAAAAATGGGTGAAGCGGCCGTCTTGGTGGCCAAGTCATGCGATTATTTGGGGGCTGGAACAGTTGAATTTCTATTAGATGAAAAGCACAACTTTTATTTCTTAGAAATGAATACTCGTTTGCAAGTGGAGCATCCGGTGACTGAATTAATTTCAGGTGTCGATTTGGTTGAACTGCAAATCAAAGTGGCTCGCGGTGAAGCGTTACCGATGAAACAAGAGGATTTGCATATTCACGGGCACGCGATGGAATTGCGTGTTTATGCCGAAGATCCAATGAACGATTTCTTGCCAAGCGTCGGACATTTGGACGTGTACCAATTGCCAACAGGCGAAGGCGTTCGAGTAGACAATGGATTTGAAGAAGGCATGGACATTCCGATTTATTATGATCCTATGTTGTCGAAATTAATCACTTATGGAAAAACGCGAGAAGAGTCGATTCAATTGATGATTAAAGCAATCGATGGCTATAAAATTAAAGGCGTTCAAACTACGTTGCCTTTCGGAAAATTTGTTTTCGAACACGAGGCTTTTCGTTCCGGAAATTTCGATACCCATTTCGTGAAAAAATACTACGACCCAGCGGTGTTGAAAATTCAAATGGAAAGAGAAGCTGAAATTGCTGCGCTAGTGGCACTAAAGCAGTATTTAGAGGATCAAAAAATCGTTCGATTACCAATACAATAAATTATGGACACTAAGATAAATATTCTAAACGATAAAATAGCGCAAGCCAAATTAGGAGGCGGTTCCAAACGAATTGCCAAACAGCACGAAAAGAAAAAACTAACTGCAAGAGAACGCGTCGAGTATTTGATGGATGAAGGTTCGTTTGAGGAAATCGGAATGTTAGTAACCCACCGTACGACAGATTTCGGAATGGAAAAAGAAATCTATTATGGCGACGGTGTCATCACAGGATACGGAACTATTAACGGCAGATTGGTTTATATTTTTGCACAAGATTTTACGGTTTTTGGTGGGGCTTTATCCGAAACGCATGCCGAAAAAATTTGCAAAGTCATGGATATGGCACTCAAAGTGGGTGCGCCAATGATTGGATTGAACGATTCTGGTGGCGCTAGAATTCAAGAAGGAGTTCGTTCTTTGGGCGGTTATGCCGATATCTTTTTTCGAAACGTACAATCATCGGGAGTGATTCCGCAAATTTCAGCAATTATGGGGCCTTGTGCCGGTGGTGCTGTGTATTCGCCTGCTATGACTGATTTCACGATGATGGTCGAAAATAATAGTTATATGTTTGTCACTGGTCCGAATGTGGTGAAAACCGTAACGAATGAAGAAGTAACTTCCGAAGCTTTGGGCGGCGCTGTGACGCATTCAACTAAATCCGGAGTTGCTCACACGACATCACCAAACGGAATTTCCTGTATGGAAGACATTAAGAAATTATTGAGTTATATTCCACAAAATAATAAAGAAGTAACTCCCAAATTGCCTTATGAGTTGGGATCAGAATTGCGGGAACAATTAAATACAATTGTGCCAGAAAATGCAAACAAACCATACGACATGCACGAAGTGATTCGCGGTGTAATCGACGAAGATTCCTTTTTTGAAATTCACAAAGATTACGCGGAAAACATAATTGTTGGTTTTGCGAGAATTGCAGGAAGAAGCATCGGAATTGTGGCTAATAACCCTATGTTTTTAGCCGGTTGTTTGGATGTAAAAAGTTCTATCAAAGCGGCGCGTTTTACCCGATTTTGTGATTGTTTCAACATTCCGCTTTTGGTTTTGGTGGATGTACCGGGATTTTTACCAGGAACCGATCAAGAATGGAACGGAATCATTGTTCACGGAGCCAAATTACTATACGCCTTAAGCGAAGCTACCGTGCCACGAGTAACGGTAATTACCAGAAAAGCCTATGGTGGCGCGTACGATGTAATGAATTCAAAACACATTGGCGCCGATATGAATTTTGCATGGCCAACGGCAGAAATTGCAGTGATGGGAGCCAAAGGAGCCAGCGAAATTATCTTTAAAAAGGAAATTAGTGAAGCGGTCAATCCGGAAGCTAAGTTGTTAGAAAAAGAAACCGAATATGGTGAATTGTTTGCCAATCCGTATACTGCCGCACAACGTGGATTCGTTGATGAAGTAATCTTACCACAAGATACTCGAAGAAGATTGATTAAGGCATTTAGTATGTTGGAAAATAAAGTAGTGGCGACACCTAATCGCAAGCACGGAAACATTCCTTTATAGATTATTAGATCGCAGATTCTTATTATAGTATCAAATAAAAAAAGCGCCAATTAACCCGATTGGCGCTTTTTCAGTAATCAAAATAACCTAACTAACTATTCTTTGATTACTTTTTCAACAGTACTTCCTTTTTCAGTGGTTATTTTTAGAAAATAGCTTCCTTTGGCTTTGTTGGAAAGATCCAATGTGCTTGATTTTTTATGTTCTAAAATGGTTTGTAATAGACGGCCTTGTGCATCAAAAAGGTGCACCGATTTTAAATTGGTTTTGGCGCTAATGGTAACCAGATTCTTAGTCGGATTGGGATAAACGGCAACACTAGCGTCTTTTACAAAACCTCCTGAAGTCAAAGTGCTGATATTGGTTCTCGCCTCATTCGTTGAAATAGGGCCATTGTAATCAAAGAAGATGTTGGCGGTATTGGCAACAACATCGCCCACTTGCAAGGTGGGAAGTGCTTTTATTTTAAAGAGCACATTGCCATGACCGCCAATTGGATTCGAAATCGAACTTGGTAAATTGATATTTTTGAAAATAAATTCTACTACATTCCCGGTGACTTTCACTTCTGAGGGATGTGAATTGTCAAGCATTTGCATGGAACTGACATCGTATTTTGAAGTGTCAATTTCGTCTCGTACTACGATATTATGAGCTTCATTAGTACCAATATTTTCAAAATCGATGTTGTAGTGGAGGAACTTACCAATGTTATCAATGGCAATAGTTTCGCCTTCCAAGCAGGTTTTAAAATTCGGATCTTGCGAGTTCACCACGTTTTGCCGGAACTCAAAGGTATTGTCATCACTGTTCTCGTCACCACCAACAGGCAAACAAAGCGCATTAAAATTTAAGATATCGCCTGCATTTAAAGCTGGAATATCGGTTGTACTATTGAGATGCAGTGTGAAATAGAAAGTTCTAGTTTCAAATGGACGCAATTCGACAAAATCCCACGTTAAGTTGTTGGCTTCTTGCGTGGTTACAACTGGTGTAGCGGTTGAAAAAGTGGTTCGGAAACCATCGTAATTTAGGATTAAACTTTCCGACATGATTTCGGTTCCATTGTTGGTTAAGATAATTTTATAAGTGGCATCGAAACCGGGTTGAGCAGTGCTTATCGGAACTAGAACGACGGCTAAGTCGGGGTGAACTCCATTGGCTGTGATGCAAAAATTTTGAGTCGAAACGGAATTATCATTAAATTGAAAACCAACATTAGCGGTAGCTGGAGAAACACTAAAATAGGAGGGATGTTCTAATTCCGGTTGAACTGTAAAAGTTCCAGCAACAGTGTAAAAGGAATAATTTCCAGTAGTATTGGTCGTGGCATATCCTGTATTAGAGGTATCTGTAATTTTCATTTTGAGGTAAGGTTGCGGAGTATCATTTACATCGCAGCCATTATTGTCTATATCAAAAAGGGTGTTACCTGTGATGGTATTGAAGTTGCCTCCTGGAGTAAAGGAACAGTAAGAGCTAACTACAGTACTTGGGTTGGCAGTGGCAATAACTTCCGTTTGAATAGCTTGAATCTGAGTCTCATCAGCACAAATGAAAGTTAAGTTAGAAGTTCCTTGTAAGTGAACCGTTTCGTTGCGACCATTTTTAAGCAACAATTGATTTAGTTGTCCACTAACCCATACTTCATTTAAATTGGTATTGGCCGATAAATCGAGGAGGTCATAGTTTCCGCCATAAGTAGTCAGTGATTGAAGCTGAGTGAGTGCGGTTAAATTTAGATTGAGTTCTTGTCCACTGCATTCGAGAGTTATTAAATTAACTAATGAGCTTAAATCAATTGTCATCACGTTGGTAGCTCGGTAATTCAGATAAGTCAAATTGCTAATCGATCCAAAATTGATGGCACTAATGGGATTGGCAAGACAGTTCAAACTGGTTAGGTTGGTGAGTGTGCTAACATCCAAACTGGTTAATTGATTTCCAGAAATTAATATTCTGGTTAGCGTCACTAGATTAGCCAGATTCACGCTAGTTAATTGGGGATTGTCAGTGCAATCTAATTGATTGAGATGCGTCAAGCCCGTTAAATCTAAACTCGTATAATCGTTACCAGAACAATTCAAATAAGTAAGATTGGTTAAGGTAGCTGTATTAAGAGAGGTTAAGTGATTGCCAAAAAATTCTAAGGAAGTCAAATTTGTAAACGCACTAGTATCTAACGTGGTCAAATTATTTCCATAACAACTTAAATGTGTGAGGTTGGTAAACGCCTCGATTCCGGTTAGATCATTGATTAAAGGATCACTTATATTGGCACGACCCACCAACAGCGAAGTAACGGCTAGTGCTTCTGAAAAACTAATTTCACCATCATTATTGGTATCGGCATCGGCATCGGCAAATTGATCCCCATCAATATCTACCGTAAGCGTATTGACCAAACGATTTTTAAATACGGCATCCGGAATATTCACAATTTGTCCCTTTACAATCCCTGTAAAAAGCAATAAGAGTAGGAATGTATTTTTCATGAGGTTGGTTTTGTTTGTTGTTTTGTTTTATTGTTTTCAATCGAAAATTATAAGGCTTTGATTAATTCTTGCAGGCGTTCTTTTTTTCTTTGGGCAATCGGTATGTTGGTGTTGTCGGCCATGACTACATAACCGCCATCGGTCTTGATATACGATTTCAAATACGACAAGTTGATGAGATGCGATTGGTGAATGCGCTCGAATCCGTGCTCTTTCAACAGTTCTTCGTATTCTTTCAAAGTTTTCGAAATCAATAAGGGCTTGTGATTCTTAATAAAAAACTGTGTGTAATTGTCTTGTGATTCGCAGCGAATAATATCGCTAACTTCAAACAAATGAATTCCGTCTGCAGTGGAAAGCGCAATGCGTTTGTAATTATCTACTTTTTTCCGAATATTCTCCAGCAACAAATCGATGTGCTCAAACGAAGTGTTTTTCTCTAAAGCGTCTTTGATTTTTAGAATCGTTTTTTGCAATTCTTCGGGATCAACAGGCTTTAGTAAAAAATCCAACGCGCTAAACTTAAAGGCTTTCAAGGCATATTGTTCGTGAGCCGTAATAAAAACGACATGAGAATTTAGTTTCCCATGCGTTTGTGTGACTTGTTCCAAAATGTCAAAACCGGTTCCGTCAGTTAGGTGAATATCTAAAAATACTACTTGTGGTTGGTACTTTTCAATGGCTTGTATCCCGGTTTTAACACTTTCGGCTTCGCCAACAATACGAATTTCGGAGGCATAACGCTCCAAAAGGCTCTTCATGCCCTTCCGCAAATGTTTGTCGTCGTCGATTAATAAGGCTGTAATCATATCTTTTTATTGCTTCAAATTTTCATAACGTTTTTCAGACTCTCGTTTTAGTATCCGAAGTATATTGAATGGGCAAGGTGATGACCACTTTGGTTCCGATACTTTCTTGATGGATGTTCTTCATTTCTTCAATGGTCACCTGTGCTTTTTGTTGCGTGGTGGCTTCCATCATTTCTAGGCGTTTTTTGGTAATCTCCAAAGCCATCGATTGGTGGGCTGTCACCGAATTCTCTTTCATTGCCATCGATTTGGAAATTCCCACACCGTCGTCTGTAATTGTGCAAATCAATTGATGGCTAATGACATTAAAATTGACTTCAATTCGGCCATTGCTTTCTTTCGGTACAACGCCATGAAGAATGGCATTTTCAACAAACGGCTGCACTAATAATGGAGGTAACGCCATGTCGTCTTCAATAGAGGAACTGGAGTGAATCGAAAATTCAAATTTTTGGTGAAACCTCAATTGCTCTAGTTCTAGATAGTTTTGTAAGCTTTCAATTTCTTTGTCAATCGGTATCAAAGAACCTTTAGAATATTCCAAAGTGAGTCGCATCAATTTAGAGAATTTCGATAAATATTTAATGGCCGAATCGGTCCCGTTTTGTACAATAAAACTCGAAATCGAACCCAAACAATTGAATACAAAATGCGGATTCATTTGCAAATGCAGTGCTTTTTGCTCGTACTCGGCGACCTCTTTTTGCAAGGTCAATCGGCGTTTGATTTGTAAACGATTGTAGGTTACAAAAATCAGTCCTAGCAACAGCAAGCCGCCAATAATGGCGAACCAAGTGAATTGTTGCTGGCGTTTGTTCTTTTCGACTAAAAGCGCTTCTTTCTTTTGGTATTCAAAATTCAATTCGGAACGCAGAAATTTTTTGTTGTTTTCTTCATTCACCAAGGAATCTTTCGCTCGAATGTACGCTTTGTAATGCACCAACGATTCGGTAGGATTGTTCATTGCGCTGTAAATATCGCTCAGGAGTTTTTCCGATTCTTGAGTTTGATCTAGAACGCCAATCGCTTTGGCTAAAGATAAGGATTGGGTAGTGTTGGTTAGCGCGACGGGAAAATTACGTTGTTCAAAATACAAAGTACCTAAGTTGTAATAGGCAAGCGATGCACCGAATTTATTATCTAATTCTTCATACAAACGAAGCGATTTTTGATAGTACTCCACTGCTTTCGATATGTCGTGAAGTTTTTTGTAGTAATCTCCCCAGTAACTTTGCAGCAAGGCATTGTTTCTTTGATTGTCTCCTTTGTCAAACAAATTTTGAGCTTGAAAATAGTAGCGAAACGCTTTGTCATTGTTTCCTTGTTCAAAATAGATAACTCCAATATTAGTTAAAGTAACGGCGATTGTTGGCTCTTCAATTTCTTGTTGAATTTTTAAGGCTTTTTGGAAGTACTCTAACGCTTTAGAAAGATTTCCTTGCGATTTGTATACAATACCGATGTTATTGTAGGCCTTGGAAATACTATTCTTTTGTTTGATTTCTTCGTACAGTTTCAAGGCTTTAAAATAGTAAGTCAAAGCAATTGAATAGGTATTTACTTCAGAATACACAACGCCAGCACTAGCATAAGCGCGAGCTAGACCATTCTTTAGTTTCTTAAGATCAAAGGTGGAAGGATTTTCAATGAGCAATTGAAACCGCTCTTGCGCTTGATTAAAATCGGACAAAGCTTGCGGATAATTACTCAAAATGATGTTGGCGTTGCCGTGATTCATGTAAGCCGTTGCCACACCAAAGTCAAAGTGAATTTTACGAGCTAAATCAGCGGCTTTTTTCGCATAAAACAAAGTCGAATCGGGGTTGCTCTCTTTGAATTCGTTAGCCAAAGCATTGTATGTGTTTACCTTAGTAGTGTCTTTTGAGGGAGAAACAACCACTTTTTTTAAACTGTCAATGACGGGATTTTGGGCTAACGAAAAGGTACTGACGAGCAAGATCAGCAGGTAGGTTTGGGGGTAATACCTTTCGTTTTTCAAAGTGAATTCATTATAGGTTAGCAAAACAAATATAGTTTAAGAAAATGAATAGTTTTATGGGAATTAGAATTCGATGCTTTTGAGTTAGAATTTGATAGCTATTGCTAGCCAGAAGCATTTAATAAACACGAAAGCCTAATAATAAAATTAATATATTTGCCGAAATTTCGCATACATGCTTTTCACAAGTGTCATTTTCCTTTCCCTATTTCTACCGTTCGTATTGATTGGGAATCATTTTATCTCCAAAAAATATAAGAATTTATTCTTATTGTTTTGTAACATCATCTTTTACGTTTGGGGCGAATACTATATCATTGCTGTAATGTTTGTAACAATATATGCCAATTATAAAGCCTCGCTATGGATCGAAAAAGGGCGGCGAAAGCAAGGGTTATTTCTTTCCTTATTTGTCAGTTTTTCCTTGTTGGTATTTTTTAAATATGCCAATTTTATTCTAGAAAATATAGAAGGCATTTTTAGTTTGTTTGGAATTGTTTTTCACACTAAAATCAAAGGAGTTGCCTTGCCTTTAGGAATCAGTTTCTACACCTTTCAAACCCTTTCGTATACGTTGGATGTTTACAGAGGCAATATCAAAGCCAATAAGAGTTTTGTAAATTTTGCCGCATATGTGAGTTTGTTTCCACATTTGGTTGCGGGACCGATTGTTCGTTACGTGGACATCGACAAGGAATTAGAGGATCGTCATGTCAACAAATCGAAGTTCATGATTGGGTTGGAGCGACTGATTTTAGGGTTGGCCAAGAAAATGATCATAGCGAACACCTGTGCGGTTTTTGCGGATCAAATCTTTTCGAGTTCGCCAATATACATTACAAGCGGCGCCGCTTGGTTAGGAATCATAGCGTATACTTTACAGATTTACTTCGACTTTTCTGCGTATTCCGATATGGCGATAGGTTTGGCTAAAATGCTCGGATTTAACTTTTTAGAAAACTTCAATTACCCTTATACGGCCACCTCTATTAAAGATTTTTGGCGCCGCTGGCACATTTCCTTATCCACTTGGTTTCGAGATTATCTGTATTTCCCTTTGGGCGGTAATAGAGGAGGAGCATTAGTAACCTATCGCAATTTATTCATCGTTTTTTTTGCTACAGGTTTATGGCATGGTGCGAGTTGGAATTTCATTATTTGGGGTTTAATGCACGGTTTCTTTCTCATTTTGGAACGATTGTTTTTGGAAGATCTTTTGAGCAAGGTTTGGAAGCCGATTCGCCATGCCTACACGTTATTTATCGTAATGATAGGTTGGGTGTTTTTTAGAGCGGCTGATGTGCCGACGGCTATATTGTATTTGAAAAAAATGTTCTTTTTGGAACACGATTCTTCCGATGTCGTATTTTATGCCTCATACTTTATCAATGCGCACAATATCGTTATCGCTGTTTTAGCATTTCTATTTTCAATGCCTTTGTTTCCTTATTTCAAAAACAAGTTCAGTAAAACGGGATCGCCAAATGCATTGCTTCAAAGTATGTATTATGGAGGATTGATTGTGCTGTTATACATCGTTTTTATGTATTTGTCGGTTGACACCTACAACCCATTTATTTATTTTAGATTTTAAAGGCTATGACTGTAAAAAATATCTTTCTTGGGATTGTAGCGTTTATGTTCTTAGCGCCTTCGGTATTGTTTTTTTGCAACACCAATGCTTTATTGGGTAAAAGCAAAGAAAACCAAGCTCCGTTGGAATTCAATCCGAAGCGACCTTTGGAACTTTTTGATACCTATTATAAAAATAATTTTGCTTTTCGAAATGTGTTGGTAAACCAATATTTGAATTTGAACTCTAGTATGTTACTGGTAAGCCCCATACCCGATAAAGTGGTTTATGGCAAATCAGGTTGGTATTTTGTGGGAGACAGTTATAACAAAATTTATTCAGAATCTTTAGGTGTATTCCAAGAAACCGACTCTACTATTACTGCCGTATCCAACAATGTCCTGGAGATGAAACGATTTTGCGATAGTTTGGGTGTCAAGTTCTATTTTTTAATGGCGCCAACATCGCACACTATTTATAAAGAGTTCTTGCCCGTAAAGCCTAACAATAGCCCAAAAACTTTTGATAGAATCAAGTCAAAACTTTCTGGAAAAATGGACGTGATGGACATCCGTCCCAATCTAATTGCTGCTAAAAAAGAGCGCCGTATCTATTATAAAACAGACACCCATTGGAACGAATATGGCGCGTTTGTAGGGGCGCAAGAATTAGTAAAGAGAATTAAGACCGACCTTCCACAAACACAGTTATTACATCGCGAAAATTTTCACGTGATTCAAATCGAACAAAATCAAATGGACTTAACGAAGATGTTAGGAATCTACAAAAAGGAAATCTATTATAAATTTATAGAGAATCAAAAATCAACCTTTACGGAACGACGCGACACAATAAATAGACTACCAGAGTTGTTCGTTAAGAACCCAAACAGACCTTATAAAGGCATCCTTTTCAGAGATTCTTATACGGTGAGTTTGATTCCGTTTCTTAATGTCACGTTTGGTGACTTAACCTATCTCTCAACACCAAAATTTGACAAGCAACGAATCGTAAAAGAAAGACCCGATTTTGTTATTTATGAAATTGCCGAAAAGGATTTGAATTTAATCAGTTTTAAGGAGTAGCAGTTTTCCATTAAGAAACATTAAATCGGAATCCAATTCCGTGTAAGTTTTCGATTGAAATTCCGTTTTCATTCGCCAAAATCTTTCGCAATCTAGAAATGAAAACATCCAGACTTCTTCCCATAAAATAATCGTCATCGCCCCAAAGTGACTTTAGTATTTCTTCGCGTTTCAAAACCATATTTTTATGGTCGAGGAAAAATCTTAGCAGATCGGATTCTCGTTGAGTTAAGCTAATTTTTTCCGAATCCGAATACACTAAAAAATTTTGACTGTCAAAGTGGTATTTTCCAACTTCATAAAGGGTCTTGGTAATTGTCTTTTGCTTCTGTGAACGTTTCAAGAAAATTTCAATTTTCAAAACCAACTCTTCAATGCTAAAGGGTTTTACCAAATAATCATCGGCACCCAAACGCAACCCTTTAAGTCGGTCTTCTTTCAATGTTTTTGCCGATAAAAAGATGATGGGAATATCAGAATTCCGTTTCCGAATTTCAGTAGCCAATTCAAATCCGTCTTTTTTGGGAAGCATGATGTCTAGAACGCAAATATCGAACGAATCGGTCAAAAAGGCTTCCAAACATTGGTTGCCATCACTACAATGCGTTACGTCATAGTGATTTTGCTCCAAATTGTCTTTGGTTAGAAATGCTAAGGTTTCGTCGTCTTCGGCGTAAAGAATTTTAAACAGATTCATGGCTAGTTGGAATTAAGATAGTGAATGTCATGCCGTTTTCTACATTGTTCTTGCCTTGAATTTTCCACTCGTGAAGCGTGCAGATTTTTTTGACGTAGTAAAGTCCGAGCCCGAAACCGTTCACTTCATTGCTTTTTGTGCTTGGAATTCGATAAAACTTATCAAAAATAAACGGAATATTTTTGGGAGAAATTCCAATACCATTATCGGTGAACTCCATTTTGAACTGTTTTTTTTCCGCCATCAGTGCTATATTTATGATAGGCGGTTTTTCGGAATACTTTATAGAATTGTCCAAGAGATTGTATACCAAATTGGTAAAGTGAAAGGCATCGGCCTTAATCGAGAAGTTGACTTTAGCGGCCGAAATAGCAATCGTACTTTCGGGATATTTTAATTGAATGTTTTCAATGACATCTTTTAAAATGGGAATGATTTCAATTTCTTTTTTGTCTAAAACTAAGGGCGAATTGTCTGATTTGGCACTATTCAAAATTGTTTCTATATGCGTATTGAGTTTTTTGCTTTGACTAATGATAATCTCGGTGTATTTTTTCAATTTTTCATCCCTCAGAATTACGTCTTGGTTTTTCAAATAGTTAGAGGCAATCAAAATGGAAGACAATGGAGTCTTAAATTCATGGGTCATGTTGTTGATGAAGTCGCGCTGCAATTCGGAGTATTTCTTTTGCTGTAAAATGGTAAAAATTGAATAGACGTAAACCAGTAAAATGATAATCAAAGCAAAGGAAAGTACAAACCAAAATTTTAAAGAACTAAACAAATAGCCTGTTTCATTAGGGAATCGAATGGCAAAGTAGTAGACGAGATTTTTGTGTTTTGGAAAATAAACGGAATGCACTGTTTTCGAATCGTCGGCCTGCGAAACATAATTGCCGTATACCATTTCGTCGCTTTGACAATTGTACATGGCATATTCATAATCGGTGGTAATATTGACCTTTTCGAATTCTGATTTCAGATAAAACTCTAGAATTTTGGGTTCAAAATCATTGTCGATGTTGACAATATAATAATCATTCGAGATTTTTTGTACCGGATTTTCAGCGGGCAATTCGTGGTTGGTGCCTTCGTATAATTTTTTGGCCACTTCCAAAAGGGCAATGTGTACTTTTTGACTGAATTTCTTTTCTTCAATGGTGAAGGCTTGCTTGGTCCACAGCAGTTGAGCAATTAAAATACCAATGATGGCGATAAGTCCGAGAATAATAATGCTGTTGAGTTTGTTCTTTTTTATCATGGAATTGTTGCTCATGAATCAATTATTGACTTATTAAATTCTTGGTAATATTACTCAAAAATACCATGCCATTTTCCTATTAACAAGTCGTTAACAAACATTTGAAACCGCTTAACAGCAACGACGTAGTAACTCGGTTACTTTTGACTTGTTCAAAAACAGGAACCAACCCATAGTAACTCTAAAAAATTTAATTATGAAAGCAATTCAAATTTCCGTCTTCGTTAGTGCATTAGCCTTAATGTCATTTACAATGTTGCCCTTTTCTGCCACCACTTCCAAAATTGAAATCGCAATAGGCGCGATTACTTGGAAAACGGAGCAAATTGATTTAGGAGAAATTCCGCAAAACAAACCCAAAGCTGTTGAATTCGAATTTAAGAATACCAGTAAGACGGCAGTGGTTATTACTAATGTAAAAGCGTCTTGTGGTTGCACAGCGACAGATTACACGAAAACGCCAATTCAACCTGGAGAAATAGGAAAAGTAACAGCAACCTATAACGCAGCCAATAAAGGTGCTTTTTCGAAAACAGTTACGGTAACTACTAATGCCGAAGATGCCCCAAAAACACTTTCTTTTAAAGGGACAGTTCTATAAATAATAAGGTTAGTTAGGTTGAAAACTCCAAATGAAAATTTGGAGTTTTTTTATTTGTTGAAAATTTAATTCTCTTAAATTCTTGGAAGAAAGGTATTAATGTTCTTAAAATTATTTTACATTTAGCGAATATTATTTTTTATTAGTTTCCCCAAATTCTATGAGAAAATTTGTTGACTTAAATACTTATTCCAAACTCTTAATACTCATCGTTGGAACGAGTTCGCTTTTTATCCTTTTATATGTTTCTCTTTACCTGTATACAATTCAACAGGAAAAAGAAGTGTACAGAACTACCTACAATCAATTCAATAGCGAGGTCATTTCATTATTTGATTTGAATTCCAAAACACATATTGCTACGATTAAAGACGTCACCTATTGGAGTGAATTGGTGAAATATACCCATACGAAAGATCCCAAATGGTTTCAAAAATTTATTGTAGAAGAGTTTGAAACCTATGAAGTGGATTATATTGGAATCTACGGGATGGACAATCAATTGATTGATAAAGTATCTTCAGCCAAATTAAAATCAGCCGCCTTTATTTCCAAAGAAGTGTTTCCTAAGCTCTATAAGACAAGATTAAGTCACTTTTTTGTGAAAGCTCCAGAAGGAGTTCTTGAGGTTTTTGGGGCAACCATTCACCCGTCTGATGATCCGAAGAAAGACAAAACGAATCCTTCGGGTTATTTTTTTATGGCACGCTTAATAGATTCTAGATTTATTACTAATTTAAATAAAATAAGCAGCTCTTCCATTCAATTGGAGAATACAGATTATCAAAAAGGGAAAGATAATGAGTCGGTTCAAGTGCTCTTAAATTTAAAAGATTTGAACAATGAGCAAGTGGCAAAATTGCTATTCAAACGACCATTTAATTTGGATTTTAGAAGTGCAAAAAAAATACTAGCAATTATTATAATCGCCTTTATCATTAATATTCTGGTTTACTTATACTTCTCCAAAAAATGGGTCTATTCGCCGTTGAAGACCGTAACCAAAGTTTTAGAGACAGGAAATGAAGATGCCATTTTTAGTTTAAAGTCGGAACCTGGCGAGTTTGGCTACATTGGGGATTTATTTGAAGAAAACAACAACCAGCGAAAGCAGTTGGAAATTTCGATGAAAAAAGCTGAGGAAAGTGACAAATTGAAGTCAGCTTTTTTAGCCAATTTATCCCACGAGATTCGAACGCCAATGAATGCAATTATTGGCTTTAGCGATTTGTTGAACAATGAATCTTTAAGCGATGCTGATAAAGCCGAATACTTGAACATCATTAGGAATAGTGGTGCTAATTTGGTCTCTATTATCGAAGACTTAATCGAAATGTCGAAAATTGATGCCAATCAAATATCGCCACGTCTAGTTGGTTTTGATTTGAACCAGTGTATCAAAGAATTGTTCGAAACGATAAAAGTAACCATACCAAGGACTAAGAAAATCGACTTCTTTATTCTAGAAAGTATCAGCCCTGTTGCTCGAACCATTGTTACCGATGAAACCAAATTAAAGCAGATATTCACCAATTTGATTACCAATGCTATTAAATATACGGAAAAAGGGAAAGTTGGTTTCGGATATTCTGTGAATGAAAAAGAAAAAATGATCGAATTTAGGGTTCAAGATTCCGGAAAAGGAATCGATCCGAAGAATCTCAAAATTATTTTTGATCGTTTTCGGCGAATTGAAGACGATTTTTCGGTTGAATTAAGTGGGTTAGGTCTAGGATTGGCCATCTGCAAAGCTTATGTGGAAATGTTAGGAGGAAAGTTGAGCGTTAGTTCAGAAATTGGTAAAGGTTCTGTATTTACGTTTTCTATTCCTTTGGTATTCGATGAAAATAGCGTTGTTGAAAAAGTTGGTACGGCTAAGAAAGAATCCGAAACTACTAAGGATATTATGATCTTAATAGCCGAGGATGATAATATCAACTACCTTTTATTGAAGAAGATTCTACAATTGCGTAATTACACTACGATTAGAGCCATAAATGGCCAGGAAGCGGTAACGATTTGTTCGACAAATCCAGCTATAGACCTTGTTTTTATGGATATTAAAATGCCTTTGATGGACGGCTATACAGCTTTTGAAAAAATTAAAACATTTCTACCCAACTTGCCTGTTATTGCACAAACGGCTCATTCATCTACAGAGGATAGGGATCGCATCTTTCACGCTGGCTTTACCGATTATATCACGAAGCCGCTCGATCGAGAGAAGATTTTTGAGATCATTGATGCTGTATTTCAATAGTTTCCATTGTTAATAAGGTTCTTGATTACTATTTTTTATTACGTAAAGAATGGTAAGTAAATGCTCTATTTTCGAATAATTTAAGTTTTCAATAGAATTTCGCTTATCAGTAAAAAATGATTTTTAAAAAGACCTACCCTAAAATATTGCTTTTAATTTTTTCATCAAGTATATTTTTCATTATTCTTTATTTTTCACTGTATTATTATACTAAAGAAGTTGAAAAGCAGGTATATACTAGTTCGGAAGAGCAATTTAATAATGAAGTTGCAAAATTAATAGATTTAGAAACTAAACCCATTCGTGTTGCGATAAACAACGATACCAATTGGGATGAGTTTGTTGATTTTATTCGGACAAAAGATTTTATTTGGTATTCTGAAACTATTGGAAATGAGCTAAATATCTACAATGCTGATTATTTGGGAGCTTATGATGTTGATGGGACTTTCATTATTCGAACCGCTTCTTCTAAAGTAAAATCAAAAGACTTTATTCCTAAGAAGGCTATTATGGAATTGAGTTCCTTGGGTTTGAGTAAATTCTACTTAAAGATTCCTGAAGGAATTATTGAAGTTTCTGGAGCTTCCATACATCGGTCTGATGATCCACTGAAAAACAAAACAAAACCTTTTGGCTATTTTTTTGTTGGCCGATTAATGGATGCAGATTTTATAAAAGGGTTGGAAGTAATTACGTCTTCAGAAATAAAATTTATTGATGTTAATCAACCGGAACATATCGGGACACATGCTATTTTTTCTACGATTGATTTAAAAGATTATGATGATAAACTAGTTACAAAACTTGTATGTAAAAGGAAATTTGAAGTCTATTTTGAAAACACCTTGGATATTCTGTATTTAATCATTTTTGCTTTTTTTATTAATCTGATTGTTAATATTTTTTACACAAGGAAACTGGTTTATTATCCACTCGATCTAATGACTAGGGTCCTGGAAACAGGCAATAGAAAAGCCATTAGAGCATTGAAAAATACATCAGGGGAATTTCGATATATTGGAAATCTCTTTGAGGAAAACAACAATCAAAAAGCCGAATTGGTCAAATCAAAACTTAAAGCAGAAGAAGGGGAGCGTTTAAAATCGTCATTTTTAGCGAATTTATCCCATGAGATTCGAACACCCATGAATGCTATTAATGGATTCACTGATTTGCTAATCAATACGAAATTGAGTGAAGAAGAACGATTGGAGTACTTGAAAGTCATTGACAAAAGTGGAAAGAATTTGGTTTCCATTATTGATGACTTAATTGAAATGTCTAAAATTGATTCCAATCAAATTAGCCCGAATTATACGAGTGTCAATTTGGAGACCTGCATCGGAGAATTATATGAGACCATAAAAATTACCATTCCAAAATCAAAAAATATTGACTTCTTTATATTAGAAAATGACCAGCCCGCTGAGTATAGTATCATTACCGATGAGGTTAAATTGAAGCAAATAATTGTGAACTTAATAACAAACGCCATAAAGTTTACTGATGAAGGCTATGTCGCTTTTGGGTATCGCATTGTTGAAAAAAAGAAAAAGATAGTCTTCACAATAAAAGATACCGGTCTTGGGATTGACAAAAATAACCACAAACATATTTTTGATCGATTTAAACGCGTGGACAGTGATGCTAGTATCAAAGCGGGTGGTTTAGGATTAGGTTTGGCCATTTCGAAAGCGTATGTGGAAATGATGGGAGGCATGATTTCGTTGGAATCAAAAGTAGAAAAGGGATCTACATTCTCATTTTCAATTCCGTTACAATATGATGACGTGCACCATATTACCGTGCAACCGATTTTGAGCAAGGAGCTTGTAAATCAAGGAATGGAGGAAATGACAATTCTAATCGCCGAGGATGATAATATTAATTTCTTGTTATTCCAAAAAATAATTCAGGCAACGAATTATACTATAGTGCGGGCTATAAACGGACTAGAAGCGGTCGATATTTGTTTGAGTAATCCCAACATTGATTTGGTTTTGATGGATATTAAAATGCCTATCATGAACGGCTTTGAAGCATTGGAGAAGATTAAGATTATCCGACCCGAGCTGGTGGTAGTTGCCCAAACGGCGTATGCTTCAAAAGATGATGAGGAACGAATTTTTAGAGCTGGATTCTCAGGTTACATTACAAAACCTATCAGCAGAGATAAATTATTTGAAGTAATTAATCAATTCCTAAAAAAGTAGAAAATTATGAAGGTAATTTTCACGTTGATTAGCATTTTGACCATTGGTTTTGTTTCCTACTCGCAGGGAAGTGCACTTGAATTGGACACCTTAAGTTCAAGCAAGAAATGGGAATTCAATATTGATTTAGCTAGTCGCTACATTTGGCGCGGTCAGTCATGGGGTGGCGCTTATTTCGTGGTACAGCCGACAATTAATTACGCTATTAATGATAAGTTAAAAGTGGGAATTTGGGCCACTTCTAATTTTAAAAAAGAATATTTTTATGACGATGGTGTGACTTCATACAAAGGCTATCAAGAAATTGATTTTACTATCACCTATCAAATAAACTCGTTTTTGGCATTTCAAGTATGGGATTACTATTGGCCATCGGTAAAAAAGGTGGATGGCCTCGACAATGGTTTCTTTAATTATAAATCGAATGGAGTAAAGACAATTGATGCCACATTGCTCTTTGATTTTTCAGCGTTTAAGTTTCCTTTAAATGCTATGCTAAGTACTTTAGTAGCGGGAAACGATTATCGTTATGATGCCTCAGGTGAAAATGCAAAACAAAATTTCACTACCTATTTTGAGGTGGGTTATTCTTTAGAAGAAGTGTTTCAAAAAGTCACTTTAGATCCGTTAGTTGGAGTAGTCTTTAATAACCAAGCACACTATTACAGTGGGGGCGATTATGATAAACCGTCTTTGGTTCATTTAGGTGTGAAAGGAACTCGAGAATTCGACTTAGGAAAAAGGTTCACAATGCCTTTGTCATTGAATTATATTCATAATGCTGCTACAAAAAACACCGAGACTTTTGGTAAAAATTTTTTAGTAGTAGGAGTGACCTTTAATTATCAATAACCTAGGATATTGGTTCTCCATAAAGGTCAAATTCAGTAGCTTCCGTGATTTTTATTTGAACAAATTCCCCAGTTTTCACATAATGTTTTGTGGCATCAATCAAGACTTCGTTATCTACATCAGGGCTATCAAATTCAGTGCGTCCCACGAAATACCCACCTTCTTTTCTATCGATAATACATTTGAATGTATGTCCAATTTTTTCTTGATTCAAATCCCATGATATTTGCGATTGCAGCTCCATAATTTCTTCGGCTCTCGCTTGTTTTATCTCATCTGGAACATCATCTTCTAATAAATAAGCATGTGTATTTTCTTCATGTGAATAAGCAAAACAGCCCAAACGATCGAATTTCATTTCTTGCACAAAGTCCTTAAGAATGTTGAAGTCTTCTTGAGTTTCGCCAGGGTAACCCACGATCAAAGTGGTTCTAATGGCCATTCCAGGAACTGCTGCTCTAAAATCCTTTAATAATTTGGTGGTTTTAGCTTGCGTTGTACCTCGCCGCATTGATTTTAGGATATTGTCAGCAATATGTTGTAAAGGAATGTCGATGTAGTTGCAAATTTTTGGTTCACGTTTCATAATCTCCAAGACATCCATCGGAAAGCCAGTAGGGAAGGCGTAATGTAAGCGAATCCATTCGATACCTTCAACTTTTACTAGTGCTTCTAACAATTCTCCTAGGTTTCTTTTTTTATAAATATCTAACCCGTAGTAAGTCAAATCTTGCGCAATTAAAATCAATTCTTTGACACCGTTCTTAGCTAAACCCTCAGTTTCTTTAACTAATTTTTCAATAGTTTGTGAAACGTGTTTACCACGCATTAGTGGAATTGCGCAAAAACTACAAGGTCGGTCGCAGCCTTCGGCAATTTTCAAGTAAGCGTAATTTTTTGGTGTGGTAGTTAAACGCTCGCCAAGCAGTTCATGTTTATAGTCGGCACCCAAAGCTTTCAGAAGTTGAGGCAATTCAGTAGTTCCAAAATACTGATCAACGTTTGGAATTTCTTTTTCCAAATCGGGTCGGTATCGTTCCGAAAGACAGCCGGTTACAAACACTTTATCGACGAGACCGCGTTCTTTTTTATCAGCGTATTCTAGAATCATGTTAACCGATTCCGCTTTAGCGTTATCAATAAAACCACATGTATTAATCACGATAATGTTCCCTTCTTCTTCTGCCGGAGCCTCGTGGGTAACTTCTTTTCCGCTGGCACGCAATTGGCCCATCAATACTTCACTGTCATAGACATTTTTCGAACAACCTAAAGTAATGACGTTGATTTTATTTTTTTTTAAAGACTTGGTTCTCATGGATTTGTGTTTCGTTTGTTCTGAAGGCGTGCAAAATTACATTTTTTTATCCCGAATCGCATCATGCATGTTGAAAATTTGAGAAAGCTTTAGCTGTTTTGACAAAAAAAGACCATTATACGGAATAATGGTCTTTTGGAAAAGTTTTGAACGATTTTACAAATCAAATAATAAGGTTAGGGAGAAATTGTTTTTCTCACTTTTGACTTGTGCACCATCGGTAAAGCCCTGTGCGAAAAATCCTTCTTGTGTTTTTCTTTGAGAATGAGAATAGGCTAAGTCTAATTTTGTTCGTCCAAAATTATACCCAAAGCCTCCAGAATAGCCGGTCAAATCTCCAATGGTTTTACCATCTTTATAGGGACTTTGTTCGGTTCGATATCCTGCTCGTAAGCTCCATTGTTTGATTCGCTTTTCGGCACCAATACGCAATTCGGCAGATCTATCAAGTGTATTTGAAATAGAATTATTTAGTCCTTTAAACAGTTGCTCTGATTTGAATTGGGTTTTACTATAATCTTTGATACTATAATCGATACTTATTAAGCCCGCTTTTCCGAATACATAAGCCAAACTTCCTGTAAATTTAGATGGAGTTTGAAGCTTGTATGGCGCATAAATAGTGGTAATATTAGAATCAGGATAGGCGTAAGATAAACTTGCATTAGCAGGGTTGCCGTAATTATAACCATAACTAGACAAGTTTTGTTTTAGTTCGTCGTTTAAAGTGTACCAAGTTGGCGATTCATAAGCCAAGCCCAAACGTAAGGCAGGAGTTACTTTTGCAATGGCACCAAGCTGCATAGAAAAACCAGTTCCGTAGGTATACAAGTCATTTTCAAAAAGCAAGCTTCGTACTCCATTTATTTGGCTATTGTTATTGTCTTCGTAAAAACTTGTATACTGTCTGTAATCTACAAAGTGAGTGTTTAGATTCAGCCCAAAATAAAACACATTCTTATATTGTGTTGCAAAATTGAAAGAAGCTTTACCGTTATTTCCTTTCGATTCGACATAGTTTTCTTGATAATAACTGCCTCCGGAAGGAACGTTAGAAACATAAGTATCGTTATTTGTATTACTAGGATTAACATTGATGATATAACCTTGATACCCAAGAAATGCTTGTTGTTCGCGGTAACTAAGTTCTTCATAATAATGATCTTCTAAGTAACTCACGGGAATGTTATTTTGATTTCCATTAGGATTCGCATAACTTAAAAAATAATTAGCGATGGAATTGTTAGGGTTGTTCCCGAAAGCAAATAAAGTATTGTCGAAATTATTGGTATTTTCATAGTTCAACCCAAGGGTAAATTTTTTCCAGTTGCTTTTTAAATCTTCATTATTGAAAACAAAAATGGCTCCAGCTTGATTGAGGTGAAAAGTAGTGTTGTTCTCGGTATCTTTTGTTCCAAAGTAATTGGATTGGTTCTTAACGTTGTAATAACTAAGTGTCAAGCCAACTTGATTGTTTAAAAAAATTGCAGAACCAGCCGGATTGACATTTATGGAAGAAAAATCACCGCCCAAAGCTCCAAAGGCTCCACTCATTGCTTGAAATCGTGCCGTTCCTGTCAGATTATTTTGAGCATAACGCAATGCATCAGAAATCTCTTGAGATTGAATGGTACTTATGGATAAACCTGCAATTAGAAAGAAAATATACTTTTTCATATTTTTTTAGTTTAAAAAAAAACCTACGTAAATGACTATTGGTCAAACATAGGTATTTTGTAAATTATTTTTTTATCGTCTACCGCCTGAAGATCTGCCTCCGCCGCTATTAACTCCTCCACTGGTTCCACCACTATTATAGTTATTAGAATTTGAAGTTCTCGGTGGCGAGTAGGTATTGTTGTTATAACTTCTTGTTGAGCTGTTGGGAGCAGTTCTAGGAGTGGTGTTGTAATTACTTCTAGGAGTTGGATTGTAATTGGTATTTGGATTGTAATTGTTCGTTGTTTGAGTTCTAACGGGATTTCTTGGAGTATTGTACTGCTGATTTCTTGTTCCGGCATTATCGGTTCTCACGCTATTTCGCGGTGGATTTGTATTTCTCCGAGTCCCATTAAATAAGTTCGAATTTCGTTGTCCGTTATTATATTGATAATTGTAATTAGAATTTGAGTTTCTATAAGTTGAACCTCTTCTTCCCGAGTTGTAGGCGTAATTGTGATTGTAATAACCGTTGTAACCGTAATCATAATATGGATTTCCGTAGTACATATTCCAACCCCAATTGTTATAAGGATTGTACCAAGGATTCCAATTCCAGCCATAATACGAAGGTCCATACCAGGAATTCCATCCCCAACCTAAATTCCAGTTCCAGTAATTATTCCATCCCCAATTAGCATCGTAAACATTTACATTAACAGTTCCTGGATTGTTACCCCAACCAGAATAACTGGTCTCATAGCCTTGGTTTTGGTTGTCATTGCTAGCGTTTTCGGTTGCGTTGGAATTGTAATTTTCAACATCTGTAAAAATTTGGTCAGGTTCGTCCTTATCTCGTAAGGAGCCAAAGTAATCTTTGTATTTTGTGTTATCAGAATTGCTGTTGGAAGTGCGATTTTCAGGAGTTCGCGATGTACTACCTCCATAAATTCCATCATTGTCCGCATAAGAAGTGTTTTTATAAGATCCGCACGAGCTTACAATCAAGCTAAGAATCCCCAAAAGCAGATAAATTGATTTTTTTTGTTTGAAAAAAGAATTAGTTTTCATATCACACGCTTTTTTTATTGTTGGACTATACAAAATTAGTTAGTTTTGCCTAACTATTTAGTTAAAAAAAGTTAAACAATTTTTATGCCAATTAATTGCTATGAGTAAGAACCTTACTACAAGATCTGAAGATTATTCAAAATGGTACAACGAACTGGTTGTTAAGGCAGACCTTGCCGAGAACTCTGGTGTACGAGGATGTATGGTTATCAAGCCTTATGGATATGCCATTTGGGAAAAAATGCAAGCCGAGTTAGACCGAATGTTTAAAGAAACCGGTCATAGTAATGCTTATTTCCCGCTTTTTGTGCCTAAAAGTATGTTTGAAGCTGAAGAGAAAAATGCAGAAGGTTTCGCTAAAGAATGCGCAATTGTAACGCATTACCGATTGAAAAATGATCCGGATAAACCCGGAAAACTGATGGTTGATCCTAATGCTAAATTAGAAGAAGAACTTATTGTTAGGCCAACTAGTGAAGCTATTATTTGGTCAACTTATAAAGGTTGGGTTCAGTCCTATAGGGATTTGCCACTACTTATCAATCAATGGGCGAATGTTGTTCGCTGGGAAATGCGAACTAGACTATTCCTTAGAACCGCTGAATTCTTATGGCAAGAAGGACATACCGCCCATGCTACAAAAGCGGAAGCCATCGAAGAGTCTGAAAAAATGATGCATGTATATGCTGATTTTGCAGAAAGCTTCATGGCAATTCCTGTAATTAAGGGATTGAAAACAGAAACAGAACGTTTCGCAGGAGCTGAAGAAACTTATTGTATCGAAGCCTTGATGCAAGACGGAAAAGCCTTGCAAGCCGGAACTTCCCACTTTTTGGGTCAGAACTTTGCCAAAGCTTTTGATGTTAAGTTTGCCAATGCCGAAGGAAAGCAAGATTATGTATGGGGAACTTCGTGGGGTGTATCGACCCGCCTTATGGGTGCTTTGGTAATGACACACTCAGATGATCAAGGGCTAGTTTTACCTCCAAATTTGGCTCCCATTCAGGTAGTTATTGTGCCAATTTATAAATCAGAGGAACAATTGCATGAAATATCTGAAACGGTTCAAGTATTGACAAATCAGTTGAAAAAATTGAAAATTGCTGTAAAATACGACGATAGAACTACTCAAAAGCCTGGATTTAAATTCAATGAATACGAACTAAAAGGAGTGCCGATTCGAATTGCGGTTGGACCAAAAGATTTGGAAAATGGAACTTTTGAAGTAGCACGTCGAGATACTTTGACCAAAGAAATTGTAGCCAAAGATCAAATTGTAACCTACATCAGCGATTTGCTGGAACAAATTCAAACGGATATGTTTCGTAAGGCGCTGGATTATAGAGAATCACATATTACTAAAGTAGATTCTTTTGAGGAATTCAAAGATGTTCTAGAGAACAAAGGTGGTTTTATAGCTGCTCATTGGGATGGAACCGCAGAAACGGAGGAGAAAATTAAGGAATTGACCAAGGCAACTATCCGATGTATTCCTCTAAATAGTGAAAATGAAGAAGGAATCTGTTTTTTTTCAGGAGCTAAATCTACTGGTAGAGTGCTGTTTGCAAAAGCATATTAAAAAAAAATAAAAAAAATTACTTCAGCTATTGTACGAATAGAAAATAGTTGTATTTTTGCATCCGCATTACAGAAGTATGGCCCGTTCGTCTATCGGTTAGGACGCCAGGTTTTCATCCTGGTAAGAGGGGTTCGATTCCCCTACGGGCTACAAAAAAAAATAAATTAGAAAAAAAACACAATGGCAAATCATAAGTCAGCTTTAAAAAGAATCAGAAGTAACGAAAAAAGAAGAGTATTAAATCGTTACCAACATAAAACAACTCGTAATGCGATTAAAGCACTACGTTTGGCTACAGACAAAGCAGATGCATCATCAAAATTGTCTGGTGTAATTTCTATGATTGATAAATTAGCTAAGAAAAATGTTATTCATGATAACAAGGCTTCTAATTTAAAATCGAAATTAACGAAATACGTTACAAAATTGTAATAGTACAATCTGTGTCAATATAAAAAACTCTCCAATTTGGAGAGTTTTTTTTTACAATGCCTTTTTTAAATCTTCCAGCATTTCTTTAGAAATTGGCTTGGATAGAAAGTCCAATACCATTGGATACGTTTTGGCTTTATTAATATCTTCTGGATCAATTGTAGAGGATAGCACAATAACTTTAGCATCGCCAAAAGCCGAACGATACTCTTCTTTAGCAAAGTGATCTAGAAACTCCCAGCCGCCCATCACGGGCATGTTTAAATCTAAAAAGATTAGCTTAGGATATTTTGGAATTTCAGTGCCAAGATGATTCAGTTTTAAATCATCAAAATAATTTAAAGCTTCCTCGCCATTTTGGGCCGTAATAATCTCTTCGGCAAAAGTAGATTTTGAAATTACCATTTTGCAAAGCATTAAAGTAATCGGGTCATCATCAACACATAAAATTAAATCCAGCATTTTGTTTATTTTTTAAACGTTATGGTAAACGTAGTGCCTTTGTCTACTTCACTTTCAACAACAATAGAACCGCCCATGGATTCTACTTGAGATTTTACCAAATACAAGCCAAGTCCTTTGCTATCCGGATAGTTGTGGAATCGTTGGTACAATCCAAATATCTTATCTTTATTGCGCTCTAAATCGATGCCGATACCGTTGTCTTTAAATACTAAAATGATAGTATCTCCAATTTCTTTCGAAGATACAAAAATACGAAGCGTTCTTTTTGGGGAACGGTATTTAATAGCATTGGTAAATAAGTTCAATAAAATACTTTCCAAATAAGCTTTGTTAATATTTAGGATGGTTACTTTTTCAAGTTCGATTTTTAATATGGGTTTGTGTAAACTAATTAAGAAACTCAATTGGTTGAAGACATTCTCAAATACATCTTTGATCAAGACTTCTTCTTTTTGAATCGATGGGTTATCTTTAATAATAACCACTTTTACCAAATCATTGATGGTTTCATTCAATAAGTTGGTTGATGTCTTGAAGCCATGGAGAATCTCTTTCAATTCGGCATTTTCAACCGGGATTTCCTGCATCAAATTCAATAGACCTGTCAAATTGGATAAAGGTGCTCTTAAATTATGCGAAGTGATATACGAGAATTGCTTCAAATCCTTATTATTCTGTGTCAACTCCCGAATCAATTGTTCTTTTTCTTTTTCTTGATTTTTTTCATCCGTAATATCCCTTTGAATGGAAATCCAATGCGAATGTTCGCCTTCTTTATTGGTAATCGGTATCATTGAAAAATTCACCCAGTATTCTTCGCCTGTTTTCTTGTGATTTAAAGTTTCAAATTGAAATTCTTCTTTCCCTCTTAAGGCTTTTGATAGGTTTTCAATATCATTTTTTACGGATTTCTTACCCATAAAAACCGTAGGGGTTTTCCCAATAACTTCGCTCGATTTGTATCCAGTCATCTCTGTAAAAGCAGGATTTACGAATACAATCTTCGGAATGGCGCGGTTTGCTTTTTCAGATTCTGTAATAATTACAGCATCTTTCGTTTGAGTAATCACTGTTTCTAAAAGCTTCAAACGTTGTTCTTCCTCTTTTTGTTTGGTAATGTCTTGGATCGCTCCAATCATTCGGATGGCATTTCCTTGTTCGTCTTTCACTAAAAATCCCCTGTCAAAAACGTACTTGTAGCTGCCATCGGCACATTTAAATCGGTATTCATCTTGCCATTTTTCGGTTTTTTGTTCAATAAACGAGTATAGTTTGATCGACATTTTGATACTGTCTTCAGGATGAATACGATCAAACCACCATTTGGAAGTCTTTCCAACTTCTTCTTTTTTATACCCAAAAACGCCCTGAATTCCTTTGTTCCAAATAAAGTCGTCTTCCTGAATTTTCCAATCCCAAATGGTATCACTAGTTGCTTTGGCTACTATGTCATAGCGTTCATTCGATTCTTTAATCTCTTCGTTATTGGCTTGTAGCTTTTCAAAAATACGTTGGTTGCGATTGTCATTTTTAGTAAGTACAATTTTGAAAATAATCCCAGAAAAGACTATGAAAATAATATCTTTGATAAAGCTATAATTTAGAAAAACAGCATCTTGTGTAGTATGAAATTTATTTAAAACGTAATACCCAATAACTGCCAGAAGTATGGAAAAAAGAATGTACAGCAGGGTAATTTTGTTCGCTTTGTTTTTCATTACTCAAATATAGATAATAATTGATAAAAATAAAAGTATCAAAACAAACTTAACAAAGTATTCTTCAATAATTTCTAAACACTTAAGTTAACAAAAAGTAAAGTAATGACTAAAGGTTTTTTATGTAAAAATAAAGTGTACCTTTGCACCCATTAAAAATAACAGATGGAATCTATTAGAAACATTGCAATTATTGCTCACGTCGATCACGGTAAAACCACTTTGGTTGATAAAATTATGTATCACTGTCAATTATTTCGTGACAACGAAAACACAGGTGATTTAATACTGGATAACAACGACCTAGAGCGTGAAAGAGGAATTACCATTACTTCTAAAAACGTTTCGGTAGTATATAAAGGAACAAAAATCAATATTATTGATACCCCTGGTCACGCGGATTTCGGTGGTGAAGTAGAGCGTGTATTGAACATGGCTGATGGAGTTTGTCTTTTAGTAGATGCCTTCGAAGGTCCAATGCCTCAAACGCGTTTCGTATTGCAAAAAGCACTTGACTTAGGATTGAAGCCTTGCGTAGTAATCAATAAAGTAGATAAAGAAAACTGTACACCTGAGGAAGTTCACGAAAAAGTATTCGACTTGATGTTTGAATTAGGAGCCGAAGAATGGCAACTTGATTTCCCAACCGTTTACGGTTCGGCTAAAAACAACTGGATGTCAGATGATTTTAGAAATCAAACCGAAAACATCGAACCATTATTAGATATGGTAATTGCCAATGTTCCGGCACCAAAAGTTTCCGAAGGAACACCTCAAATGCTAATCACTTCTTTAGATTTCTCTTCATTCACCGGTCGTATCGCTATCGGTCGTTTAGAAAGAGGCGTATTAAAAGAAGGAATGCCGATCTCATTAGTTAAAAGAGACGGTAGAGTAATAAAATCTAGAATCAAAGAATTACACACTTTTGAAGGTTTAGGCCGTAAGAAAGTAGAAAGTGTAATCGCCGGAGATATTTGCGCCATTGTTGGAGTAGAAGGTTTTGAAATTGGGGATACTATCGCCGATTTTGAAAATCCAGAAGCGTTGCAAACCATCGCTATCGACGAACCAACAATGAGCATGTTGTTCACCATTAACGATTCGCCTTTCTTTGGTAAAGAAGGAAAATTCGTTACTTCACGACACATTAGAGATCGTTTGACTAAAGAGTTAGAGAAAAACCTAGCGATGAAATTAGGAGAAACAGATTCTGCTGATAAATTCATGGTTTTCGGTCGAGGTGTTTTGCACTTGTCCGTTTTAATTGAAACAATGAGAAGAGAAGGGTACGAACTTCAAATTGGGCAACCACAGGTAATCATCAAAGAAATTGATGGTAAAAAATGTGAGCCAATTGAAGAGTTAACCATCGATTTACCAGAAAGTCTTTCCGGTCGTGCCGTTGAATTCGTTTCGATCCGTAAAGGTGAAATGTTATCCATGGAAGCTAAAGGAGAACGTATGATTGTAAAATTCAACATTCCATCTCGTGGAATTATCGGATTGCGTAATCAATTGCTTACCGCTACTGCTGGTGAAGCCATCATGTCGCACCGTTACATCGGATACGAACCTTTCAAAGGCGATATTCCAGGACGTAATAACGGTTCGTTAATCTCAATGGAAAACGGAAAAGCCATTCCTTATTCTATCGATAAATTGCAAGATCGTGGTAAATTCTTCGTGAATCCAAACGACGAAATCTACGAAGGTCAAGTAATTGGAGAAAATTCTCGTAGCGATGATATGTGTGTCAACGTGACGAAAATGAAAAAACAATCCAACGTTCGTTCGTCTGGGAATGATGAAAAAGCAAGAATTATCCCACCAATTATTTTCTCTTTAGAAGAAGCATTAGAGTACATTCAAAAAGACGAATACGTGGAGGTAACACCAAAATCAATTCGTTTGAGAAAAATCTATCTAACAGAAACCGATAGAAAACGTTTCAAAATCTAATTGAAATTCCAATAAATAAAGAAACCCATTCGGAAACGAGTGGGTTTTTTCTTTTGAAGCTAATCCAGCTGTACACTTTATCTATTGCGCCGAACGCCGGCACAATAGGATGCCGTTTCCATCTGGGCTAAAACCATTACTTTTTCAGTAGAAACTCTAGCGGAATTGGCAAACGTTTGTTCCAAGCCACTTCAGAATGATTTTCACCCGGGAAGAATTGGCTAGTCCAGTTTTTGGAATCAAACCCTTTGCTCTTCATGATTTGATCAACACGGTTTTGATGAGGGGCATACAAACTATCCAAGGTTTGGTCACCATGGTCAAAATAAATCTTGTGATTCTTAGGATTTGGAAGGTGCTTTTTCAAATAATTTACAAAAGCATCCGGAATCGGATTGTCATGGTTGCGGTAAATGCCCGTCCAATGTGTCGACAAGCAAGCGGCGCCACCAAAAACTTTCGGGTATTCACAAATGGCATAAAGCGAAATCAATCCGCCCATACTAGAACCCATCACAAAAGTATGTTCAGAATCGGCATACGTAGAAAAATGCGAATCGATATAGGGTTTCAATTCCGTTACTAAGAATTTCAGATACCGGTCTGAAATAGGATGAAATTCCCGATCGGTCTTGTGTTCTGCCAGCAAAATATCAGAAATTATTTTTTGATCCAAGGGTGAAATCGTTTCAAACGGTTTTTGAGGGAAATACTCAGGATGCCGTAGCGCATTATTATTCCAAATTCCAACGATGATAAATTTTCGGACTTTATGCTCAGCGATTAATTTTCCGGCAACAGCATCGGCTTTCCATGCTTGTTTGTTCCAAGTTGCTTCAGAATCGTAAAGCATTTGCCCATCGTGCATATACAAAACAGCATATTTTTCAGACGTCGAATAGCCATCAGGCAACCAAATATCGATCGTTCGGGCATCAACCAATTGCGATTTAAAATTAGCAATTCGTACTACTTTTCCAGTAGTCACTTTTACCTCTTGAGCGTCTAAATTAATTGCAATCATCACTAGAAGGAATAGAAGTTTTTTCATGATTTGATATCAATAGCTGTGGCGTTGTACTAGATTTTATTTCAGAAGCATACGCACTTCGTCAAACGTAAATTTATTCTTTTTTTTTGAAAAACCCCAGCTAGCGTTTAAGTGTAAAATGACCTCGTGCCAAGCGACCGTCTTCCAAGGAAATGAAATACCAATAGTCGTCCGCTGGAACAGGTTTTCCATTATAAGTCCCGTCCCAACCAGCGCTTGTTGCGCTAATTTGTTTCAATAGCTTTCCTTGACGATCAAAGATATATAGAATAGCACTTTTATAGTGCTGACCGTCGGCTCCTTTCATGTTCCAAGTGTCATTATAGCCGTCATCATTTGGCGTAAAAAATTTCGGCATGCCCAAAACATTGATTTGAAACGGACCAATAACGCCACAAGCATTCAAATCTTTAACATACAATTGATGAATTCCAGAATCTACGTTATCGAAGAAATTGGACGATTGGTAAGGGCCGTTGCTATTGTCTAAACTGTATTCATAGCTTCCATTACTGTCGGTGCTAATTAGAATTTGCACCGACTTGATTTCCGTACTGAAATCATTCACTTGTATGGCAGTAATTGTGGCGTTGTTGGAGTCTAAGACCGTAATTGTACGGTCAACACTACACCCAAATTGTGTAATCGACACCTTATAAATTCCGGCTTCGTTCACGTCAATTTCATAGGAAGACTGCGGTAGCAATTGCCCATCATGGTGCCATTCATAAGTATAATCCGAAGGGCTGCCTTGTTGAATAGCCGCGTCTATGGTAATGAAATGATCGGGATAATTCGAGCAAACATAAAACCCAGTGCTTTCTCGAAGCACATTCGGTAATGGATTCACTTTTAGCTCGAGTTCGCTAATAGAAGCACAGTTTCCATTCTCATTAATTCGTACATAAATAGTTGCCAAATAGGGCGTGGGAATGGGAAAGTTAGAAGTTGCCGTAATTTCATTTACTTCTAATAAAGCATCATTTAGTGTGGTGAAAAATGCTACGGTTTGCGTAGCTGTTAAATTTAAGTTACTAGTAGTCAAATCAAAATTCCGATGGCCATCTTCCACATTTAAAATATCACACAAGGTCGGAATGCTTACGATTGGAGAAGGTGCGACGTTGGTAATTAAAGTAAGCGTACTATCGCTGGTACAACCGGTAAGCATATTGGTAATTTGTGCCCTTATAGTTTGCGGATTGGTAGTATTGCTATAGGGCGACTGTAATGGCAACGGATTTCCATTTTCAAAAAAGACAACCGTTAAGTTAGGGTCGTTATTTGTTAAGGTCGGAAGTGCATTCTCAAGTTGAAAAAGCGTTTTTCCATCAGGGTGCAAACCAATATCACACTGTGTTAAAGTGGCATTTCGGAGGATGGGTTGCGAATCAACGTTCAAGTGTATTTCCTTAATAGAAGTGCAATTATTGCCATCGGAGACAGTGATAAAAATGGATTGTTGAAAGGGAATCGTGTTGTAGAAACTAGCGCCCAACGAACTTTGATTTAATTGAGCATTCAACAAAGAAAGATAATATTTAATAGTTAGGCCCGAGATGTTTATTCCTGATAAAAGACTTGCCGTTACGTCGTTCAAATTGAAATCGGTTTTGCCGTTGGTTCCGTCTCCGTCTGTCGCAGTATCGCAAGTGGTGTACGTATCGATACTAATGGTCATGGGCTGAAGAACTTCTATGGTAAAATCGGTATAATTAAAACAGTTGGAAATGGTATTGGTTAGTCGGGCAAATAGTTGTTGCGGGTTGGAAGTATTTACAAACTGTGTTGGATTTAAAATTTGATTTTGCCCTGTAATAACGTCGTTTGAATTTCGGTAATAGGAAACAACAACATTAGTCTGTGTGCCAATAATAGTAGCATCGTTTTGAGTCAAATCAAACGGGGTAGCATTGTCGGGAACTAAGTCGGTATCACATTTTTGAAGATTCAAATTTACAGTTGGCAATGTAGGTTGCGAAAGAAAAGTAGCAGAACCCGTCCATTGTAAATCGAAATTACTGAAGCCTATTGGACGATCAATCACAATATAGTACGTTTCTCCCGCGAGAACATTGATCCATTGAACAAAGCTATTTCCATCCGGACCTGGGCCTTCTGAAACATCCGTTTCGGTCGCATTCATTCCAGTCAAATTATCAAATGCTCCTGCGGCAACTGGGTTGGTAGTAGAACACCTAATCGAATGCCCTATAGTGTTGCAATTGGTCACTGGGCCATAAACCCAAAAGTCAAAATCTTCATTGATATCAGTACTTTCTGGAGCAAGTGTAAACCCCAAAGTGCCAGACGTGCCAATAGGAAGCTCCAGCCAAATACTATTGTTCTCTTCGCTAGAACATGCGTTGATTGCCGAAATTTCCTGAATGCCAAAACCGGATACCGTTAGTCCAGAGAATCCGGTGTTGCCACAAACGACGAGCGCATTAACACAGTCGTTTTGCCCAATTACAGAAGTAAAGACTAATAGAAATAGCCCAAGAATCAAGTAATTATTTTTCATGGGCATCATGCGTGAATAATTTATGTTTTTATCGATTCAAACTAAAATGACCTTTCAATAACCGGCCGTCCTCTAATTGGATAGCGTACCAATAATCTTCAGAAGGCAATTGTCTTCCGTGATAAGTTCCGTCCCAACCAGGACCGGTAGGATCGAGTTCTGTAATCAATTTGCCGTTGCGATCATAAATTCGGATTACGGCATTTTTATTAAATTTATCGCTAGTTCCTTTAATATTCCATGTGTCATTAAAACCATCAAAATCGGGCGTAAAGAATTTAGGAATTCCCAACACATAAATTTCTATGGGACCGATTGTTCCGCAACCGTTCAGATCTTTCACATACACTTGATGAATGCCGGCGGGAACATGGGTGAACATATTAGATTCTTGAAAAGTATCATTGGAATCTAAATTGTAAACCAAACTGCCACCTCCCGAAGCTAAAATTTCCACCGAATTAGAGTCGGATAAATCTGAAATTCGGATATCAGTAACATGAGCAAGATCAGAGGTGACTACCGTGATGGTTCGTGTTCTACTGCAACCTTGAGGAACGGTCGTAACATCAACTGCGTAGATTCCTTCAGCAGTAATATCAATGGTGTAGGATGTTTCACCTGGCAAGAGCGTTCCATTCAAATACCATTGAAAAGAATAATTCGTCAGAGAACTGTTGTCGAGAATTCCGGCATTGATGGTTTTGAAAAAGTTAGGCGTGCTACTACAAACGAGTTCTTCACCCGATAAATTGATTTTCGGAGTTGGGTTCACCGCAAATGGTAAAACCACTGTGGCTGGGCAAGTCAAATTCAGCGGATTGATGACTAATGCGGTTACGTTTTGCGTGCCCGTGATGAACGGATTTGGCAACGGACTTGGTAGTGGATTGATATTACCATCAAAGTATTTTACGATTCTTCCAGTTTGTCCATTGAGAATGGTCGCTTCAAAAGTGGAGGTATCGAAGCCAAACAAACCATCTTGTTCTAAAGGATCCAATTCGTCGTCGCAAACATTTAATAAACTTGGATTGATTGGAAATGCTTCCGGCAAATCATCTACGATAAATTGAATGGTCTCTTCATCATAACAAGGACCATCTGTTGCCAAAGTGGTAACATTACTAACTCTAACGGTGATGGTTTTGGTTGCATTAACTAGGAACGGATTTGGCAACGGACTTGGTAAAGGCGCACCAGTTTGATCAAAATAGGAAACGGTAACATTGGTTTGTCCGTTTAATATAACTTGTTGAAGAATGCCAGTGTTAAAAGCATAGCTACCATCTTGGTCGTCATCGCAGTGGCGAATGATGTTCGTATCATTGTAGGAATAAGCTATTGGCAAAGCTTCAACGGTTAGCGTAATGTAAGGTCCAAGGCCATAACAAGAATTGTCGGCCGTACTTTCAACGCGAATCCAAATGCGTTGTTGGTTTGGATAGCCAATATTTCGATAGTGGTAGATGCTGTTGAAATCGGCAGCATTATGAGAGATTTCCAACGAAGTCCCAGACGCATCAACTTCCATAGACGCATCTTCAAAATTTTTATAATATTTGATGGTATAGGCGGCGGTCGTCGGGAGTAGTGCTGCAATATCAGCGGTTACCGCACTAAAATCGAAAGTAGCAATACCATCACGATCGTCATTGTTAATGGTGTTATTTCCATTGAGATCTAGAAAATCGTCACAGTGATAGAATTTTCTTTGAAAGGCACTTGGAATTTGGGTGGCAGAAACCGTAACATCAAGTTCGGCAACATTAAAACAACCGTGAATGTTCTCCACGATTCGAACCCAAATCACATTCGAGTTGGTATAAAAAGCAGTAGGATTTGAAATAAAACTGCTGCTTGTTTCGTCTCCATTTTTTGCTCCAATGAAAGTTTTATAATAGGTGAACGTGGTATTGGCTACCGCAGCAATGTCACTTTCTTTTTGTGTTAAATTGACGGTCGTAAAGCCGTCATTATCATTGTCGCATTGCACCAAGGTCATAGGGCTAGTTATGGTGGGAACATCATAAACTACTAGGGTTTCTACAGCAGAAAGTAAATTGCAGGAGTTGCCATTTTTTTGAAGTAGTACTCGGTAGCGCAATCCGTTAAAAGCAAATGGCGTGTTATTAATGTGTAAGGTATTCGTACCGCTTTGTGAATAGTTGGCATTGTCTACAATATCGGTCCAAATCCCACTAAGCAATACTTGCCAGTGATAAGAAGTGACTGGTGTGTTGTCTATGGTGATGGTCGTGTTTTGAAAGGCACAAGTGGGTATCATAACCGGTTGTGTAATGATGCTAATTGGTGACGCAATGATGTAGTTGTTATTGGGTAGCGCCGTGTAACCAACACTATTCGTGACAACACCATTAGCATTTACAATGGGTGTAGTTGCCCCTAATTGGCCATCAAAATTTCCATCATTCAAATCGGCTTCAATAACGTCGTTACAACCATCACCGTCACTATCTAACGCTAGATAGTTCCTTATGACATCGGCGTTGGTATCGGCTATTGTATAGTTTAGGTTGCCAGAATTTGGGCTTGTTTCTAGCGGATCATATAATCCATTAGGACCGAAATCACTTGGACTTCCGTCAATCAATCCATCTAAATTGCTATCTGCGGCGTTGTTCCCCGCTTCTATAACGTCGTAGATTCCGTCATTATCACAATCTAAATCTACAAAATCAAAAACACCGTCACCATCCGTATCTGTTGGAATTAAAGCAGAGAAAGCATCGTCCAAACCATCCAGATTGACATCGGTATTAGAGCGCGTAATGGGAGTGCTTCCTGTTGCTTCAATGGCATCTGGAATGCCATCATTGTCGCTATCGAGATCTAGGGCATCAATAACACCATCTGAATCGGTATCTCGAGGAACGCAGCTAGCTATTAAATGGAATGTTGCATTATTTCCGGAGGCATCCGATAGGTTAGTATGCGTAAGGGTAATGGTAGTGATATTGGCTACTTTAAATTTGAAAGTACCTGTACCTGCAACTAGCGGAACGGAACTGTTAAGTCGAAAACGAATTTCAAACGACGAATAACGATCGACACCACTTTCATATATTCCGTCGTAATTGGTGTCGATTAACAGTTGATTGTCAGGATTTAGTACGGTAATGGTTTGAGTAGCATCACTAATGAGACTGTACTGACCATCAGCCGTTAATAGATCAGCCGCATTCGCTGCAGTAACATATTCTAATGAAATACTAGTGGGTTGTGCAAAAGTCTTTTGAACCGAAACCGAATTATTCTTACCTATAGGAGTCATTGTAATAAAGTTACCAAAGCTATTTCCGGTGAACGGATTTGCAACAGGTGTGTTCGGACCTGCAGTGGTGACGCTAATTGTACTGAGATCTGATAAATCTACATTTTGATCTCCGAGTGATTCTTGACAATCGGAAATTCCGTCGTTATCATGATCGATATCGATATTATCGTTGGCTAAGTCATTATCAGAACTGGTAGGGCAGGAGCTTATCGGAATTTTATCAGAAATCAATGTAGATCCACAAGCAGAAATGGTAGCTTTTACAAAATAATAACCTGGTTGTAAAGGATGATACATACTGGTTGTAGCGCCAGGAATAGGATTATTATTAAAATACCATTGAAAGACATCAAATGGGCTGGTCGAATTTACGGTCAATTCCGTATTCGGAATGCAGCTATTTTGAGTATTATTCACTACACCAAAACTGACTTCGGGTTTGAAAGTAAACCCAGAATAAAAACCTCCAAAAGTAGCGGCACCATCAGTGCCATAAGCAGCAAGGTACAATTGACTTGACGAAAAAACTCCGACATTGCCTTTCAAACCTGCAATAGTGTACGTATCGTAATTTTGGGTTGCGGTAGCTACGATTGTTGGCCCGATAATGGAAACCCCTGGCAGGAAATTTAGGGTTGCCAAAGAGTATGGAACGCCATTGATTTCAAAATTCAAAGTGGAACCCGATTCCGTAAGAATAGTAACTCTTCCTTGAAAATCTCTATTGCCAATTTTTTCTAACAAAGGAATATTATCAATAATATGTGGTGTTTCACAATTCAACGGCGGGACAAAAAAAAGTTCCTGATTGGCGAAATCGGGCCTGCTATTATCGCCTACGGTTTGATAGGCAAAAACATTATTATTTGTTCTGACATAGAGATTGCCTTGAGCATCAAAATTACTTCCGTTTAAAGCAATGTATGCGCCAGCATTAATAACATAATCCGGAGATCCAGTATTGCCATTCAAATAAATTTCGGTATTGTTTTGATGCGCCACAAGAAGGACTCTTTCTACAACATCTTGCCCGGTACTTTTTATGAAAATATAATCTTTTCCAGTTCTTTCAACAGAAACGATTTGATCGAATCCGAGATCCAAATTATTGCTTGCATTGGAACCGCAAAATGACCCACAGTTTACTACGATTGGTTTATCAGAACTCACTAAGGCACCAATCAAAGCATCTCGGTTGGCATCATGAGGGCCTTCGACAGCCATAACATAGCTTTGTCCACTATTTAGTGTAATTGGAGCAGGAGTATTCCCAGAGGCCAAATCATTAATTAGATGAGCATTGGGTCTAATGTCACTAAAATGAACAACAGTATTATTTTCTGTTGCTAATATGGAAATAAAAGTATAATGGTACTCATCGTAAGGAGCGGCCGTTGTGTTAAGTAACGATCCAATTCTGAATTGGGTACCTAAACTGGCAAGGCCTTTTGAAACTAGGGCGCCAGCTTGGTTTCCGCCTCCTGCAATTATTCTTGCTGAAACATAAATTAGATCTTCAGCTTCAATGATATAACCTTTGTTGGACAGAATAGTGTTTACTAAACTTCTCTCGACATGTAGTTGGGTATTTGTTCCAACTCCAACATTATAAACATAAGGTGCGCTTTTTGAAACTGTTCCGGAAATTATAGCACCACCTAATTCTTTAATGGTAAAATTTACTGGTGCTACATTAGGTGTTGAAATGTAAATGAATTGTTCTTGAGCACTAGCATAAGGATGACTAGAACCTGATAATGGCGGGATGTAGTGAATCTTACTAAATTGTGAAAAACAACTTATCGAAAATAGAAGGAAGAATAGTAGGTATTTCTTTTTCATACGATAAAATTAGCAAATAATTTACAATAATTATCTTTTGAGACTAAAATGCCCCTTGACCACTTTATTGTTTTCCATAGTGATTACAAACCAATAATCATCTGAGGGAAGGCTTCGAGAATCATAAGTACCATCCCAACCCTTTTGGTCCGACGTAAATCGATATAATAGTTTTCCATACCTGTCAAAAATGGTTACTAATGAGTTGGGCCTTTTTTCTAAGTTTTCAATGGTCCATAGATCGTGGTATCCGTCTTCATTTGGTGTAAAATACGTTGGGTAATTTAATATAGAAACTTTGTAAAAATCATCACCACATTCGTTAATATCGCGAACATGAATCAGATAGTCGCCAGGTGATACATTACTGAAATAGGGGCTTGTTTGATAGTTAAATCCGTCAAGAGAATATTCATAGGTTCCAACTCCAGTGACATGAATAGTAATACTATTTTGCTCGATTTGAAAGTCGTTGATATCAACCGAAGTAATAGTTGGTCTTCCAGATTCTAATACGGTAAATCGTTTAGTAGCTTCACAAGTATTAGCGTCAGAAACAGTGACCGTATATTCTCCTGGCGTTGTAATTTGAGTAAAGTTAGTAGTATCACCATTGCTCCATAAATAAGTCGTAAAGGTGTTGGCTACTGAAATCTGCAAGAAGGTTCCATCGCAAAGATAAACCGTTTCGTCATCAAAATTATCTGGCTCGTTCTTGTTGACATACAAATGAACAGGCACAATTCCGTAGCAATCGGCACCATTTAGAATTTTGGCATAAATGATGACCTGATAGCGCGTTGTGTTGGTATAAACGGCAGGCAAAACATTCGTTTGCAATAAAGCATCTGAATAACTGGGGTAATATTGAACTACTAGGCCAGTTGGCAATCCATTAGTAACCAACGGGGTGATTTGACTCATTGTAAACCCATAAAAGCCGTCTTTATCACTGTCTAAATCACAAGTTTCAAAATCACGAGAGTTTGGGACAGCATTGTTTGAAATTTGTAGCGTTACGATAGCGACACCAACACATCGAAAAGCATTACCCACACTAGCATAAATCGTTTTTGGAGTACTTTGATAGGAAGTAGGTGTAGGTATGGCGTTTGGAGTTATTTGGTTTTGTGCGTCGTATAGATTTTCGTAATAGTAAATGGTACCCAAACTGGCATCATTATTTTTAATGATGTTATCAAGTTTGGTTAAATTAAAAATGGTATTTCCATCATTATTGTCATCACACTGTACTGAAGTGGTATTGGAAAGAACCGGTGGTGGCGCATATTCTATGGTTACTTCACCAATGGCAATGCAAGCGGAGGATCCCAAACCTATTTCTACTTTATAAATCCCTGCACTTGTTACCGTATAAGTTGCGTTTGTAGCGGCCGGAATTAGGATGTTGTTTCGATACCATTTGTAAGTATTGCTTCCAGATTCGGTAGCATTTAGCACATAAGTATCTCCGTTGCAAATAGGGTTGTTGGTGGCAATCAATTGATCTGGACCTAAATCAGTTCCCACTTTAAAACTTCCAGCGCCTAAAAAAATAGCCGAGTCGTAGCGAATATTTTCATGGTCAGCAATTACCAATTTAATATGATAGGTTGTCCCTGGTGTAACTGCAGCTTTCGCCGTCATCACTACAGTTTGTCCATTGAAATTGATAGGAGCATTAGCACCGTTATAGCCACCAAAATAGGTTTCGTTTGCCGCAGGGCAACCGTTATTTCCGCTCACAATTGGATGAACACTAGTGACCAAAACTGGCGTTGTTGTGTTGGGAATAATCGCTAAGTTTTGATAGGGTGATGGGTCGCTCGCTTTTTTCAAAAGAAAGGCAAACCCGTCGGAGTACCTGCAAGGCGCGCTGCCTTGATATTCCTCGGAAGCAAAAAGGTATTCGAAACTAATCTTACTAGTCAAGGGTACAAAATCAAATTCTAAAACAGTGGCATTGTAAGTATTGGTAATGTTTAATGCTTGTTCTAAGTCGGCATCGCCCAACCACGAGGTAAGTCCTTCATCAATAAGGTTATCATTAGGGCCTTCGGTTTTTTTTGCTCGGGAAGTGCTTAGTACAATTCCACTTGCAAACGGAAAGCCGCTAGTTCCAGCATTAAAATAACCGTAACTTTGTTGGCCTGGGCTAAAGGAATCCCCGCTAACTGTAAAATTAGAAACATTGGCACAAGGGCTATTAACAAGCACGTTTTCGACCAATTGTTGTGCGGAATAAGTATCGTCAACTTGGATATATTGTGCTATCGATTCCGTCGTAAAACAACAGAAAAAGAAGAAGAATAGAAGTGTTTTGAAAAATGACATAGCATCGGCAAAGATACTATAAATCTCGTTTTTTTAGTAATTTGTAAGATAATAACATAAAAATTAATGTCCAGGCTAAAACAATCAAAATACCGTACCAATGCACGGCGTAATCTTTGTTGTTTTGAACGCCAATTTGGGTTCCAATAGTTTTTACTAATGCTAATCTGGTAAAAGGCTCTACAATAAGATTAGACATCGCTTCTAAAGGAAAGAATTGAGTAATATAGCCTGCAATATTGTTGTTCGGAAATACTTTAAAAGATAAGATACCATTAGCGATTCCTTCCAAAACATTCCATACCAAAAGAAATCCTAGGGCAAAGGCAGAACGTTTGACTAAGATTCCTAAGAACAAGCAGAAGGAAAAAAAACCAACTAGTTTTACAAAATACGCCAATAGATATTCCAGATCTGAAAATACAATTCCTATCTCGGTATAAGAAGAAAAACTAAATCCAAGAATTAGTGACATTACGAAAACAAAAATGGTCGACACAAAAGCAAAAAGAACGACGGTTAGGAATTTCGATTGGATGAATTCTTTCTTGCTCAATCCGTCTATTAAATTCTGTTTTAAAGTACCGTAGCTATATTCGTTGGCCATCATAGAGACAATCACAATCGCCAAAAAGAACTTCAAAATAGCAGCAATGTAAGTATTGAAGTGCCAGATAAAAGGGAAGTTAAAGATTCCCATTTCAGCCAAATGAATTTTTAAAGCGCCTAAATCAAATTTTATCGAAGCTATTAATGCAATAAATGTGAGTAGAATGAAATAGGACAACGTTAAGACGCGACTGGCTTTGTTTTTCCAGATTTTTTGTAATTCTATGGCAAGTAATCGTTTCATTAGTTATGTGGAATTTGAATTTTAAGAATTAAAACAACTTTGGAATTAATTCTTCGTTAAGGCTAAAAACTGCTCTTCTAGACTGTGTTTGCGTTTCACTAAGTGATTCAAAACAATGTTTTTCTCGAATAAGAATCGATTGAGTTCGCTCGCTTCTAATGGTTTTTTGAGGTACACGAGAAGTTTTCCATTTTCAGAAACGACTTTTTCAACTGCAGGGTGAAGCTCTATGGTCGATTTTAAAACGTCCTGCTGGTCACTTTGCAATTCAAAAAAACCTTCGTTAGCCGACATTCCATCCACACTGCCCGAATAAAGTACTTCGCCTTTTCGAAGTACTAACACATGAGTACAAACTTTTTCGACTTCATCTAACAAATGCGAAGCCAAGAGAATGGTAGTTCCTTGCGAAGCGATCAACTTAATTATATCGCGAATTTGGTGAATTCCTTGAGGATCTAAACCATTAGTAGGTTCGTCCAAAATTAAGATGTCAGGATCGTTTAAAAGTGCCGAAGCAATGGCTAAACGTTGTTTCATACCAAGAGAAAACGTACTAAACTTGCTATTTTCACGGTCTAATAATCCAACTAATTTCAGTTTCTCGTGAACTTTAGAATAGGGAATTTCTTTTATTTTACACACCAATTCTAAATTTTCTTTGGCAGTCATGTACGGATAGAAATTGGGTCTCTCAATAATTGCTCCTACTCGTTTTAGCGCTTCGTGCGTTGGCATTGTTCCGCCAAACCACTGGTATTCGCCCGAAGTCTTGTTGACTACATTCAGAACGATTCCTAAAGTGGTAGATTTTCCAGAACCGTTAGGTCCTAAAATTCCATAAACATTGCCTTTCTGTATTTCGAGAGAAACGTTTTTGACGGCTTGAAGTATACCAAAACGTTTGTTGAGGTTGGTGATCGAAAGAATCGTTTCCAAAGTGTTCAGTTTTAATTTTTCAATAGGTCGGACAAGTTATGGAAAAGTTACCAAAATAATTAACTTATTAGTTCACCAACTAATTGGCAAATATGTTCTAATTTTTGTGACGTTATGGGCTTCATGATGTAATCCTTAATGATAGGATATTTTTTCCCCTTTTCGATATCAAAGGGGTCGATAGAGGAAGTAACAATAAAAACAGCAATTTCTTTTTGTAGGGGCAACAAAACAAATTCGTCTAGAAACTGCCATCCATCTAATACTGGCATGTTTAAATCTAATAAAATTATATCGGGTAAGTCTTCTAAAGAATCCGCATTCATTCTTAAAGCATCCAAAGCTAAATTGGGATTGTGAAAAGGGAAAATAGCTTTACAAAATTGATTTCTAGAAAGTAGTAAACTAACAAGTTTTATTGATAGTTTATCATCATCAATGATGTAAGTTGTTTTATTTTTCATTTAAATATATTTTGAAAATGGTACCGATACCTAATTCACTCTTCACTTTAATTTTGCCATTCATGGCTTCAATTTGATTTTTGGTGATGAAGAGGCCTATTCCCTTTGCATCTTCATTTCCATGGAATGTTTTGTACATTCCGAAAATTTTGTGTCCGTTTTTTTCTAAGTTAATTCCTACTCCGTTATCCTTAAAGCTGATGATTTTATAATTGTTTCTTATCTCATAGCTAATGTCTAGTATAGCCTCTTTATCGATGGCTTTGTATTTGACTGCATTGGTAAAAAGGTTGAGTAAAATAGAGTCTAAATAAGCGGGAATAGCAAAGACAGTCAAGTCTTTCGGAATATTATCTGTAATTTTGATTTGACTTTCTATTAGTGATAAACTAAGAGCGCTTTTTGTTTTTTCGATTTCATCCTTTAAAAAAATGTGCTTTTTTTCGATGTTGCTATGGTTTTGAATGGTAATGATATCATTTAAATATTCGATTGTTTCCGAAAGTTTTTCGGTTCCTTCTTTAAACAAATCAAAATAAGTTAGCTTTTCATCTAAATCAGGTGTATTTTCCATGATGTCGACAACCATCGATAAGTTACTGGAATGGGATCTAATATTGTGAGAAACTATATGAGAAAAATTAAAAAGTTTATCATTTTGTTGACTGGTTACTTCTAGCAAACGTTTCATTTCTAATTCTTTCACTTTTCTGTTAGTCACATCGCGGCCAACACCAACAAAATTGGTGCATTTGTTTTTTGTATTAAAAACGGGAGTGATATTCAGTTCAAACCAATATTCTTCCTTCTTTTTGGTATAATTAAGAATAGTGACTTTGATACTTTTTTTATCAATAATGGCTTGACGCATTCTGTCAGTCGTTTGCTTATCGGTCCCAGGCCCTTTCGAAAAATAACCGGGTTTGTGCCCTATGATTTCACTAAGTTCAAATTTTGTCAATTTTAAATGCGCTTTGTTAGCCCAAATAGCAATCCCATTTTCGTCTGCAATAACAATAGAATCTGTTGTTTCTGAAGCTACCAAGGATAGTAAGTGCATTTCATCTTCGACATTTTTACGTTTCGAAATATCTCTAAAAAAGCAAACTAGAAAGGTTTGATTTTCAACTTGATATTTTTTTCCTGTAGCGACTTCTACCGGAATCAGTGTCTTCGTTTTGGTAATGATGAAAGTTTCTTTAACGCTAAAATTATCTTTGGCCAAGTGTTTGTCCAGAAAGGTTTCGATGCTATCCCTATGTTCAAGAGGAAAAAGTTTATAATGGTGCAAACCAATCAAATCCTCGTATGGATATTCTGTTAGTTCAGTAGCTCTAGGATTGCAATCGGTAATCAAACCACTGGCAATATCAAAAATGAAGATGGCATCATTAGCACTAGAGAAAATAGAAGAAAATTTTTCCACATTCAACTGCAGCGCGTTAATTAAGTTTTCTTCTTTAGTTATGTCATGAAAAGTTCCGAAAATGCGATGCGGTTTTTCCAGCAACATTTCCACTCTACAAACACATTCAATGTACTTTAAGTTATTTTGAAAGGTGGTGATTTGAAATTTTTCTCGAAATGGCGCACCTTCATCAAGGGCTTTTAAGAGCAGTGTTTGAATTCGCTCTCTGTTTTTACCTTCTTTGTAAAATTCGATGCCATTTTCTAAAGTAGGTCTGAAATAATCTGGGACTTCCAAGATGCAACGAGTAATGGTATCCCAGTATACAGATTTAGTTTTTAAATCGATTTCCCATATCCCAATTTTAGCCACTTCGGCCGCTTTAGAATAGAATTCATGCGTATTTTTCATAGTAGGTATTGGAAGTTGTGGATCTCTTGGGGAGGCGTCAAAGGTACTATAATTGAAGGCCTTTAGATGTTAATTAACATAACAAGTATCCTTTCCTTTTTGGAATCAAGATGCCATTGTTTATCAGGCCTATCTAATTCGTCTTGCGTAACTTTTTGGCAAGTAGAACTTTATTTTTTTAGAGAGAAAAAAAAGTATGGCAAAAATCGAGGCGTTGAAAAATGGTGTCTTTTTTTGGTAAATTGAAATAAGGTTTCATCGTAGCCACCATATTCTCGATTAAATAATAAAATTTACCAATCAGTTTCTAGCAGCAGAATTCAGAATTAGGTAGGAGCAGCACTAGAAACTAATAAAGGAAAACTAATATAAAGCAAATAAGATATGTCCCTGATAGTGCGGTACCACCCAATGTCGTTCTTCATGCGCTACTACATTTTGATCATAATCGTACTGAGTTTTCTCGTAGTGCATGTAATTGTTTTTTGACAACGATCGCAGGAAGGTTTCTTTAAAAAGGAAGAATTGCTTCAATGGGTTTGGAGCATCATCATATTCGCTAAAGGTTTCCTTTACCGTATAATATAAGAGAGTACCGTATCCATAATGTTTCGTAATTATGGCGACAAGATTGTCATGCGAATCATAATAAAAGGTCTCTACTTCATGTTCTAAATTTGGTTTTCCTTTTCTTGATTGGTATAGTAATCCGCTTGGGGTATAGGAATATTTGGTCGTATCCATATGACTTTGGTAGATTACATTGGCGTTAACATTAATTCGTTGCATGATCCTTTGTTGTGGATCTAAAATAAATTCGGTTCTACTAGACGGCTCAGTATAGTAGGGTAACACCCGACCTTCTTCCACTAAAATCTTTTGCCGTGAATAAATTACCGTATCAGAAATCTCAGAACTATACCAACCACCGAAACCTGTACTGGAATCGATACCTCGTACGCCACCTTGTCTTTTGGTTATTCTATGGTTCTTATAGGTTATTCGGACTTGATTCGACTCGGAGGTAGAAAAAGAAGTGTCGGTTGGATAATGCATGTAGGAAAAAAAATAGCTAGCCACTAACGGTTCATTTGGGCTATCTTCTGATGAACAACCCATCACAAATGCTGCGATACAAACGAACAGTAGTGTTTTCGTATTTCTTATCAAAATTAAAAATGGATTACGATTTTTGCTCTTTATTAAAATACACCAAATAGTAATACATCTGCTTTTCTTCGTCCCAACCTTTCTCTACATATTTTTCGGCACTTTCGGGATTGATAAAATCCATCTTAATTTGAATGTGGGTGTCCAAATTAATGACATTTTTTATTGATTTTCTGGCATCTGAAACTGCTGCATTGGCTATTGGGAAGGACGTAATATCTTCGATACTGTATTTTTCTCCTTTGTCAACTTTATAGTTTTTGAATTCTGGAATTAAATCAGGATTGTCCAGTACTTCATTTAAAAAGTTCGTTTCTTCAAACTGATCGTTTTTGGCAAAATAATTCACCGATCGGTTCATAAACATCACTTCTTCTTTTTTGTCTTCGGCAGGAAACACCACGTCTTTGGCAAAGCCTTGGCAAAACTTCAAATATTTTTTGGTGATAAAATTTTCATCTTCAAAAGCATCCACGGAAAGGAAATGCTCTAACCAATACCGTGCATCATAACGATTGCTATCGACCGTTAAAATCTTATAGCCTTCTTCTTTCTTGTGATTAAAAATTAAGCAGCCTTTGTCGAGTTTGTTCAAGTTAATGCCTTGTTGAAGAATCATTTCCAAAGCGCTTCCTTTTTCTTCAAATTGCAGGAAGTCGGTTTGAATTTCACTTTTGAAAATCCCAATAGCATCTACAACGGTATTGTCAATATTCAAATTGGTCAAATACGTCACATAAACTTCCCCGTTTTTAATATGAGGGTGATTCGATTGTTCGAAGAGATGTTTGGTAATTTTCTTCGAGATTTCGTGTGCTTGACTTGGGTTCTCAAACAACTCGGTAGTCAATTTATACATATCGTTGTAATCTAAATCCACTTCATGAGCAAACTGAAAATAGTTTTCTTCTTTTTCACGAAACGGTTTGAAGAAATACTCTTTTAACAGAGGCACAATTTCGTCGTTTAAGCCGTAGGCTTGTTCCGATAAAAAAATAGCTTCATTGCGACTTTTATTTCCCACTCGGTGAATGGAAAGACTTTCGATGTGGGTGTTGTATAAATTGATCATTTTTTGTTGTTTGTTTAGAATAAAGAACCAAGAGAAAAGAGTCGTTACGAATCTTCCTTCTTGGTTATAATTTAAATGGTATTTACTTGTTTATTTTTTGAAAATTTTAATTCCAATTTTCTTCAAATCCGAAATCTTCAAAGTGCTCGCCTTCATCAAACATATCCAAATCGTCTTGATCTAAATCATCTTCAAATTCGCCATAGATATCGTCTTTCATGTCGGTTTCAAAGTCTTTTTCAGGAGCATCCATAGGCATGATTCCGTGAGAAAAAAGAGTGCTCGGGTACGTTTCTCCGATAGCTATTTCTTCAATAGCGGCTAACTCCACCAAAAAGGTCCACATATTTAGAAAATCGTATACGTAAATAATTTTAGTATTTTCCTTATTAAGGATTTCCGATAGTTGATAATCGCTCATGATTTTTTGCTCACCGGCAACGTCGCCTGTATCAAAAAGAGAAATCTCCTCTTCTTGATTCCATTGGTTGTCACAAGTATAAAAAGAAGCCAATTCTAAACCGTCAAAGTCAAAAGCATTAACAATAGCATTGTGTAAGTCTTCTAGTGAATCGTCTTCCAGTATCGCAATATCTCTGAAAATATCTTCTTCAGTATCGAGAATAACTCTGAATTTATAAACCATAGTATTTTTTTTATGAAAGGCTCAAAGGTAAAATATAATTTTAGAATTAAGATTTAGGAAAAGCGATTTGTTTAAAAGATTTTTAGTACTAAAAGCAGCAACCGATTTCGCTTTAGTGTAATAAAAAAGCCCAACGAACTCATTGGGCTTTTGCTTCTATTTCTTTTCAGCGCACTGTCCGACAATGTCATGAAAAATATCATGTAAATCAGAAAGCGCGGTTTTGATATCGGCATCAGAAGCTTTGGCTTCGACTAGTTTGTATACAGTTTTGCTTTGAAGTTGTAATTTTTCGGCAGCGGCCAAAATAGATTTTGTTTTGAATTCTTCTGGGATATTAGATTTTAATACGGCAGCAGCTTTGTTCATTAATTCTTCTGCACGGGATTTTACAGGTTGTAAATTTCCTTCTTCAGAAGGGTGAAAGGTTTGCGACATTACTTCGTGAAATTCTTTAATAGCAGGCCATTTTTCAAAGGTAGTTTGTGCTGACAAAGAATTTAAGGAAACTAAAAAGGCAATAATTGCAAAGGTTTTAAATTTCATTTTGTTTAAGTTTTAATCTAAACTTTAGATTTAGATGTGAGTTATAAATATTACTAAAGGCTAACAAATATAACTAATTTCCTTTTCCGTAACAACCTATAGAATGAGATTTTTTAGGAATGTTGTTTCTCAAAAGCAACGTTGTTAGCATTCCCTTAAAAAGCCTTTGGGTATTTCTTTCCATTTAGGAACTTTCCAATAAATGTATTTCTAACGCAATAGTTATAGGAGATAACGGAAAGAAAAACGGTCACCAACATGGCGAAAAAGAACTTCAAAAAGGGAGATATCTTGTAAGGCAACAACTCAATTTGAACAAAAATTAGTATCGGGAAATGAATGAGATATATCCAGTACGAACCGTCGGAAATGTATTTGGCTATTGATGAATAGAAGTTGAAATATTTAAAAAACACACCAAGAAATCCGTAAATAAACAGCCATATTGAAATGCCATAACTAATCAATAAAAGGTAAAATAGTGCATTGGTTTCATAATCTGGATAAAGCAAGAGCAACATCCAACGCACTGAAAATAATAGCAAACCACCCAGAATTAAACTTATAGGAGAATTTGTAAATGTATACATTCGGTGTTTGTTTTTATACAAGAACCAACCAAAAGTAAAAAAGGTCAGATAGGTTAGGAAAAATGGAACTTTTATAGAAAAAGTACTCACGGTGGTTAATCGGATGGTGCCCATGATTCCTAAGAACAAAATAGTCTTCAAGGCAAAAATAATCGGCAGCCCTTTCAAATGAAAAATGTAATTAAAATAAGAAGTCAATTTTGAGCCAAAATTTGGCAACCATTTTCCAACGTAATTGGAAAGCATATAAAACAAAAAGCAAAAGCAGATTAGGTAGTATAAAAACCACAAATGATAAGTACTGATATTAGCTAAATTGAAAATATTAGGCAAGTAGTTATAGGTGATGTCAAAAGGAGAGTTGGGATGCTGAAGTACGTTTTGGTACAAGTTAATATAGTAAATAGACATCGGTATCATAATGATTACGCCAGCAAGAAATGGATAGACAAGCCGATGCAAACGATTGGTAATCATTTTTTTGTAACCATTTTCTACAGCTAGCATCGCCGTGAAAAATCCAGAAATTACAAAGAAAACCGGCATTCTAAAGGTATGAATCAAATCGACCAACAAATCAAAAAATTGAGAATGATTGTGAGAATCCACGAAGGAAGAAGGTTGGTCAACATCGGTTGCACAATAAATGGCAGCGGCATGAAGCATAATCCCTAAAAGCACCATGATTGTCCTCAAAGTATCAAAAGCGTATATTCGTTCTTTGGGTTGTTGCATGGCGTTGACTATATGGGATTAATATTCGCAGTTATCTTAAAATGGCCCCTAATTCGGACGTGAAATTTTTTTGCAATTTTTGCATTACTTTTTCAATTTGTTCGTCGGTCAAAGTTTTGGAATGGTCTTGCAAAGTAAAACTTACCGCATACGATTTTTTTCCTTCTGGCAAACGATCACCGGTATAAACATCAAAAAGTTGAATGTTCTTCAACAACGACTTTTCACTTTGACGAGCAATTTTATAAACCGAATCAAAAGCAATATTTTCGTCTAAAAGTAAGGCTAAATCTCTTCGAACTTCCGGGTATTTTGGAATTTCGGTAAATTTTATTTTGTTGTTCAGTATTTTTAAAACCAAATTCCAATTGAAATCAGCATAAAAAACTTCTTGTTTAATATCGAAGTGTTTCAATATATTTTTTCGAACGGTACCAAAACTAACCAAGGTTTCCTCTCCAACTGCAAAAGCAATTCCCTCCGCAAATAAGTCGGACGTCACAGGTTCTGCCTTAATTTTTTCAATGCCCAATCTCGAGAGAATGGCATCAATATATCCTTTAAATAAAAAGAAATCAGTAGGTTTTTGGCCATTTGTCCAGTTTTCAGTAGTGCGATTTCCCGACAGAAAAACCGTCAAATGTTTTAATTCTTCGTAACCGGATTCGAATTTATGATATGATTTTCCAAATTCGAACAGTTTCAAATCGGAATTCTTTCTGTTAATATTGTAAGAAATCGCCTCCAATCCTGAAAATAATAACGATTGTCTCATAGTTGATAAATCGCTACTCAAAGGATTTAGCATCGTTACATTATGTTCTTCCTTCAACATTTCGGAAAGCGCTACGTATTCAGGCGATGTCAATGAATTGGCCATCATTTCATGAAATCCTAACGAATTCAATTGCGTACCAATAATATTTTGGACTTTATAATCTTCAGTTCGAGCCGAATTGGAAACCGTCGCATTGAGTTTCTTAGTAAAACCAATATTGTTGTAACCATACACACGAAGTATTTCTTCGATGACATCAATTTCGCGTTGTACATCAACACGATAAGCGGGAATAATTAATCCTAAACCGGCATCGGTTACGCTGTTAACCTTGATGTCCAGTGAAGCCAAAATCTTTTTAATGATTTCTTTCGAGAGTTCTTGCCCAACAAGTTTCGCCGTTTTAGCATAGTTCAAAAAGACTGGGAAATCTTCGATTTTTTTAGGGTAAATGTCAACAACATCCGAAGTAATTTCACCGCCAGCCACTTCCTGAATCAACAAAGCAGCACGCTTTAAAGCATATTCTGTAATGGTTGGATCGATACCTCTTTCAAATCGGAAAGATGCATCAGTACTTAAGGAATGACGTTTCGCCGTTTTCCGAATGCTCACCGGATTGAAATAAGCACTTTCCAAAAAGATGTTCGTTGTGTGTTCTGTAACACCCGAATGTTTTCCACCAAAAACACCGGCGATACACATCGGTCCTTTATCGTCACAAATCATCAAATCTTCTTCGTGTAAAGTTCGCTCGATATCGTCTAATGTAGTGAATTTGGTGCCGGCTGGCAACGTTTTTACGACAACTTTCCCGTTAATTTTAGAAGCATCGAACGCATGCAAGGGTTGTCCTAATTCATGTAAAACGTAATTTGTAACGTCGACAATATTGTTTTTCGGATTCAACCCAATCGATTTCAAACGGTTTTGCAACCATTCCGGCGAAGGTTTCACGGTGATTCCAGATATCGTAACCCCACAATATCGCGGCGCCAATTTAGCATTATCAATCTTAACGTCAATCTTCAAAGTTCTTTTATCGACTCTAAAATTACTAACTGAAGGCGTAATCAATTCTACACTAACGCCACTCTGAATCAATCCTGCTCTTAAATCTCTTGCAGTTCCTAAATGACTCATCGCATCGGCACGATTCGGTGTCAAACCGATTTCAAAGATTTCATCGTTTTCTATTTTAAACACTTTGGCCACTGAAGTTCCAGGTTTCAAGGAAGCATCCAAGATCATAATACCTTCGTGACTGCTTCCCAATCCAATTTCATCTTCAGCGCAAATCATTCCATGGCTTTCCTCATCACGTATTTTCCCTTTCTTAATCACAAAAGAATTCCCATCTTTATCATACAAAGTGGTTCCGATGGTAGCAACAGGAACTTTTTGTCCCGCGGCAACGTTACTAGCGCCACACACAATCTGCACTGGCGTTCCATCACCTAAATCGACGGTAGTTACTTTCAAACGATCGGCATTAGGATGTTGCACGCAAGTCAAAACATGACCTACCACAATACCTTCTAAACCGCCTTTTACCGATTGGTATTTTTCAACGATTTCTACTTCCAATCCTAAATCGGTCAGTAACGCCGCAGTTTCATCAGATTTCCAATCGATTTTAATGAATTGTTTTAACCAGTTGTACGAAATTTTCATAGGATACTATTCTTCTTAAATAAGGTTGCAAATATAAGGATTGCGACTTGGAGTAGGAAACTATTTTTTTGGTTTTTTGTGAAAGCAGATATTCTTAGAAATTGGTTTTTAAAATAAGAATTCGGCAATTTTATTGAAATGAATTTAAGAATTAATTAAAAAAATAACGTTAAAAAAACGGATGTGAAAATTTAATGCTACTAGTTGAACGAATTGTGCTATTCAAATCGGGACTAGGAAAGTATTTTTGAGCAAACCAATTAAACTAAATAGATTATGAGTACCATAGTGCAAAGACCTGAATTTAAGGCAAAGTATGATAATTTTATCGGTGGAAAATTTGTGCCACCTGTCTCAGGAGAATATTTCGATAACATTTCACCCATTGATGGAAAAGTGTTTACGCAAGCCGCAAGATCAACAAAAGCCGACGTAAATTTAGCATTAGATGCCGCTCACGAAGCCTTCAAAACTTGGGGAAAAACATCAGCAGCGCATCGTAGCAACCTCCTAAATAAAATTGCCAATGTTATTGAAGAAAACTTAGAATATTTAGCGATAGTGGAGACCATAGATAATGGGAAAGCTATTCGAGAAACTAGAGCAGCCGATTTGCCGCTCGTGATAGATCACTTCCGTTATTTTGCAGGCGTTATCCGTGCCGAAGAAGGAAGTATTTCCGAACACGATGAAAATACCGTAAGCATTTGCTTGAGCGAACCATTAGGCGTTGTCGGACAAATTATTCCCTGGAATTTCCCACTTCTAATGGCCACTTGGAAAATCGCACCTGCCTTAGCGGCTGGAAATTGTTGCGTAGTAAAACCAGCCGAACAAACGCCAACATCCATCATGGTATTAATGGAATTGATTCAAGATATTTTACCTCCGGGTGTTTTAAATATTGTGACTGGTTTTGGCTTAGAAGCCGGAAAACCATTAGCACAATCGGATCGTGTGGCCAAAGTTTCTTTTACTGGAGAAACAACAACCGGGCGTTTGATCATGCAATATGCTTCGGAAAATTTAATTCCAGTAACCATGGAATTGGGCGGAAAATCTCCGAATATTTTCTTTTCTTCCGTAGCTGATGCCGATGATGCTTTCTTCGACAAAGCCATTGAAGGTGCGGTAATGTTCGCTTTGAACCAAGGGGAAATTTGTACATGTCCATCTCGACTGTTAATCCAAGAGGATATTTACGACAAATTAATGCCGAGAATTTTAGAGCGCATCAAAGCCATCAAAGTTGGGCATCCTTTAGACGGAACCGTAATGATGGGAGCACAAGCTTCTAACGATCAATATGAGAAAATCCAATCCTACTTAAAAATCGGAAAGGAAGAAGGCGCCGAAGTGTTAATTGGTGGCGAAATCAATCATTTAGACGGGGAATTAGCAGGTGGATATTACATTCAACCTACTGTTTTCAAAGGAAATAACAAAATGAGAGTGTTCCAAGAAGAAATTTTCGGACCCGTGCTTTGTGTTACAACTTTCAAAACCGTGGAAGAAGCGATTGAAATTGCAAACGACACGCTTTACGGATTAGGCTCCGGAGTTTGGACACGCGATGCGCACGAAATTTATCAAGTGCCAAGAGCGATTCAAGCGGGCAGAGTTTGGGTCAACAGTTATCATGCTTATCCAGCTCACGCACCGTTCGGAGGATACAAAAAATCAGGGTTTGGTAGAGAAAATCACAAAATGATGCTCGACCATTACCGTCAAGTGAAAAATATGTTGATTTCGTACGACAAAAATAAATTAGGTTTCTTTTAGAATGTTTTAATTTGTTGGCTATAAACCCAGCATGTGAGTAACATGTTGGGTTTTATTTTAAAATAGTAAAAATGATAGCAAGAGTTTCTGTAACACCTGAAGCAGCCGATTTAATTTCAAAACTTAAAGTAAAATACGGCGATTTAATGTTTCACCAAAGCGGCGGTTGCTGCGACGGTTCGCAACCCATGTGCTTCGAAAAAGGCGATTTCAAAATCGGTCAAAGCGATGTTTGCCTCGGAAGTATTGAAGATTGTGAATTCTGGATGAGCAAAGACCAATTCGAATATTGGAAATTTACGCATTTAACCATTCATGTGGTGGAGGGAAGAGGCTCCAGTTTTTCATTAGAAATTCCACTTGGACTTAGATTCTTAACCCAATCCAGAATGTTTACGACCGAAGAATTGGAAGATTTAAGTCCGCTTCATTTCCTAGAAGACTAATTCACATACAATAGTTGGTACTGCTTCGGCGTGATGCCTTCGTATTTTTTAAACAACCGAATAAAGTAATTGCAATCTTCAAATCCCGATAAATAACACACTTCGTTAATGTGAATCGAAGGATTTTTGAGCAACTTTTTCGCGCATTTCATTTTCTCTTTGATGATGAATTCAATCGGACTCATACCCAATTCGCGTTTAAAAAAACGGTAAAAGGAGGTCGAACTCATACACGCTTTATCACTCAAATTTTTCAAACTAATATTCTCTTTCAAGTTCATGCGAATGAATTCCACTACAGGTGTAATCGGATTTTTGGGATCCGAAAATTGCCCGTCATCAATAGCTTTCGCCGTTTGAGTTTGAATAATTCGAATCAGTAATTCTTGCAAAGTCAAATCAGCCAAAGCATCTTTAGTGATGGAAGTGCTCGTACATTCTTTAATTAATTTAGTAATTGTAGCAGCCAACTCGACATTGTTGTAAAAAAAGTAATTCTGATAATTCAACTGCCAAAATTGCGAGTTGCCTTCTTTCGGATAACGCTCGTTCAAAAAATGCAACGTGTCTGAAATCTTAGCTTGGTCAATTGCCAAGGCCAAACATTGTGTTGGATTGTTTTTAGTAGCTTCGGGAAAATCAATTTTCATTTCCACATTCGAAGGGATTACCACCGTTTCACCTGGCAAATAATCAAAACCAGGATCATCAAACAAATGCATCACTTTCTTGCCGCGCAACATGCTCGTCACCACCAAATCATTGAATTTTAACGGAACCAAAGCCGAAGCTTCATACGTTTCAAACAAATTCAATTCGCAATGATTTAAGGAGTAAACGGTTCGGTTTTCGACCAACGTTTTCAACGATTTCTCGCTCGATAAATGTGGTGGATGGATAAAGGCACGGTGTTGATTCATAGCAGCTACACTTTCAAAAGTAAGTTTTAAATGTAGTGAAATATCTTGGAAACTAGCAAGTGGATGAGGACTTTTTTTAGGAGCTGTTTCCGGCTATCCGCTAAATTCCCGGTTAACAAAAACTACAGCTAGCGCTGTGTTTTTCTAAACCGCGAGATACCGCTGCTATCCGGGCTAGGACAACAACTCTTCTACATGCTTTTGGATGTTGTCGGCGATTTTTTTCGTGGGTAAATCATTGGCATCGCCTCCAAATGGATCTTCAATTTCTTCGGCAATCAATTCCAAACTAGCCAAAACGTAAAAAATAAAAACCACAACCGGAGCCGTGAAATACCCCAAACTAAAAGCATATCCAAACGGCAACGTCATCACATAAAAGAAAATAAATTTCTTGATGAAAGCACTATAAGAATAAGGAATTGGAGTGTTTTTAATGCGCTCACAAGCACCGCAAATATCGGTAAACGATTGCACTTCAGCATTCAGAATAATCAATTGATCACCCGAGATTTTTTTTGAAATATACAAATCATTGACTTTCTGAAACAATAGTTTTGCCACTTGATTGGGCTTGTGCTTGTGATGATCCATTTCTAAATCGACATCCTCAAAAAGTTGTTTGCTGGTATCTTCATTATTGAGGTGTTGGTGTAAAATATGAGCGTAACTTGGAATCATCTTTCGGAAATAATGCCGGTCTTTTTCGTCAGGCAACATGACCGCTAATTTCAGTGCAAAATTCCGACTGTTATTCACCAAAGCGCCCCACATTTTTCGACCTTCCCACCAACGATCATAGGCCGTATTGGTCCTAAAAACTAACAACAACGAAATTACAAAGCCCAACATTCCGTGCATGATGGTAATATTCTTTACATAATTGTCCTCCGATAATTTCCAATATTCCACTTCCAAATAGCCAATGGTTCCTGCATAAGCGCCAATCGCCAGCATAATCGGAAATAATGTCCGAAAGGTATCCGCCTTATGGAAGCGAAAAATGAAAGTAAACCAATCTTTAGTATTGTAAGAAATCATAGTAAAGTTATTTCAGCCAAGAATTCAAAAAAAAAAATAGTGTAAATCCGTGAAATTAGTGTTACCCTTTTTGAAGCACAAAGCTAACTAAAAACTCAAATTTCCAGCCAGTTCTTTCAACCCAATTTCCGATAATTTAGTTTGAAATTTCGAATCATTGTAACGCACTTTCGCCGTCAAATAATTCAATTGCGCGGTTCTAAACTCCAATGTAGTGATCGTTCCAATTTTAAACTTATCTAAAGTAATGTCTAAATTTTGCTTGGCAATCGCTTCATTTTTGGCTTCCAAATCAATCAATTCGAGATTAGTCAAATAAGTTTGAAAAGCCGAGTTTAATTGACTTTCCAACGCTTTATGTTGTTGATCAATCGCAATTTTAGAATTCTCTATGGCAAGTGAAGCAATCTTCTCAGTTCGGCGTTGCGAAAAGCCATCGAACAAATTCAAGGAAGCACTAAACCCATAATTCAAACCGCGGGATGAGGTTTGAGTTGTAAATCCTAAGCTTGAATGGGTTTCTGCAAAATTGTACCCCGAAGTTACTTTCACGGAAGGATAGCGTGTGCCTTTAACTTGTTTCAACTGCAATTCCGAAATCTGCTTGTTAATCACCAAAGCTTCCAATTCTGGATTTTGTTTAAACGCCAATTCCGTTAGTTTTGGTAAGTCCAATTTGGTATCGACTTGAATCACATCGGCCACTTTAAAATCTACTGTAGTGTCACGAGCGAGTTGTTGGTTCAGCGCAATTTTAGTATTCGCCAACAATTCTTTTTGACGCAATAGGGAAGTGGTATCGGTATTCAAATCGACTTGAGCATTCAAGACTTCCAACTTAGAAGCCTTTCCAATTGTGTATCGATTTTGTGCTAAAGTCAACCGTTGTTTTGAAATCACAATCGTCGAATCCAGCGCATTGAGTTGTTGTTGTTGTTGTACCAAATCGAAATAAATGCTATGAATCGTACTGATTTTGGTTAGAATGGTTTGCTTTAAATTCGCTTCACCCAACTGCTGCAACGCTTTGAATTGGTCGAGTTTGGCATACATTTTAAAGCCGTCAAATATTGTCCAGTCGAATCCAACGCCGTAATTTAAGCTACTATTCTTGGCATTGTCTAACGAATTCACGGTGCCATCGGTTCGGGTTTGCGACATGTTTTGGATGCCGTTGTTATCCACGACAGAAGCTGTAACTTTCGGTAGCATTCCTGCATTGCCAATACTAACATTCGCTTGATCCATTTTCAAGTTATTGTTGGCTATTTTAATTTCGTAATTGTTATCCAATCCCATTTTTACGACATCTTCCAAAGTCAGCGTTTCTTGCGCATTCATGTTCCAAAAGCACAAGAAAGAAAGCACTAGGTTGAGTCCAATTTGTTTTGATTTCATACTAATTCGATTGTTTTTCAAATTCTTCCAAATGGTCAAATTCTGGATGGTGTTTTCGGGCTTTCGACCACATTAAATACATCGCTGGAATTACGAACAACGTCAATACTAAAGAGAATAAGGTTCCGCCTACAATTACAACACCCATACCAATCCTACTCGTAGAAGCAGCGCCGAGAGACAATGCGATGGGTAATGCACCTAATGAAATCGCTAAACTGGTCATTAATATCGGACGAAGTCGGGCTTCAGCCGCTTCCAAAATAGCTTCCAATTTGGGTTTGCCCTGTTCCCGCAATTGATTTGCAAATTCGACGATTAATATTCCGTTTTTCGTGACCAATCCAATTAGCATTACGGTTCCGATTTGACTAAAAATATTCCAAGTTTGATCGAACAACCAAAGCGAAAATAAAGCTCCTGCTACCGCCATCGGAACGGTCAATATGATAATAAACGGATCGATAAAACTTTCAAACTGTGCCGCTAAAATCAAGAAGATTAGCAATAACGCCAAACCAAAAGCGAAGGAAGTATTGGAGCTGCTTTCAACAAAATCTCGAGATTCACCACCTAAATCGGTTGTAAAAGTATCGTCGAGCACTTTCGCTTTGATGCGGTTCATGGCGTCAATTCCGTCGCTAATACTTTTTCCAGGCGCCAATCCTGCTGAAACGGTCGCCGACATGTTACGATTGTTATGGTACAATTGCGGCGGATTACTCTTTTCAGAAATACTGACGACATTGTCCATTTGAATCAAATCTCCTTTATTATTTCGAACGAAAATGGAAGTCAAGTCCAAAGGTTTTGCACGATCTTTTTGATCGAACTGCCCAATAACTTGGTATTGTTTTCCGTTCATCATAAAATAGCCGAATCGTTGTCCGCTAAAAGAAAGTTGCAGAGTCTGAGCAATATCTAAAACGGAAATCCCTAAACTTTCTGCTTTTTCACGATCGATGGTGACATTGATTTCGGGTTTGTTGAATTTCAAATTCACATCGGTAACGGCAAACGTGGGATCTTTCGCAGCTTCCTCCATGAATTGTGGAATTCTCTCTTGCAGTTTTTCGAAATTCGGCGCTTGAATAATATACTGTATCGGCAAACCACCCCTTTTATTCACTGCAATAGTAGGCTGTTCCATGACAGAGGTCTTGGCTTCTGGATATTTTTTGGTCCATTTGGTGAGCTTGTCTGCAATTTCTTTTTGAGTTCGATTTCTTTCACTCGGATCGACTAAGGCAATTCGAACGCGTCCGCTATTGGTTGCTGAAGCATTAAAACCTGGAGCTGTAATGATTAAACTCACTTTTTTCTCTGGAATGGAGTCGTCTATTAATCGCGACAGTTCTTGCATGAACCGATTGGTATATTCATAGGACGAACCTTCCGCGGTTGTGGCAGTTAGCATCAATCCACTCCGATCGTCATAAGGCGCCGTTTCTTTTTGCAAGATGTTGAAGAATAAATAAATCAATCCAAAGCAAACGATAAGGATTGGAAAACTCATCCATTTCCGCTTCATGAAACTGGTTAAAGCACTAGCGTAAGTGCTATTGATTTTCAAGAAAAAGGGCTCGGTTAAAAGGTAGAATTTCGATTTTTTTTGTTCGCCGCCTTTCATCAAATAAGCATTCAACATTGGGGTTAACGTAAGGGAAACGAAAGCAGAGATCAATACTGCTGCGCCAATGACGACGCCAAATTCTCGGAACAATCGGCCAACAAATCCATCTAAGAAAATCACAGGTAAAAATACTGCTGCCAAAGTGATGGAAATGGAAATGACCGCAAAGAAAATTTCATTTGAACCTTTGATAGCGGCTTCTATAGGCGACATCCCTTCTTCCACTTTTTTGAAAATATTTTCGGTTACTACGATTCCGTCGTCAACTACCAATCCGGTGGCAAGCACAATCGCTAACAACGTTAAGACATTGATAGAAAATCCGAAGAGCCACATGATAAAGAACGTGGCGATTAATGAAACAGGAATATCAATTAACGGTCTGAAGGCAATGGCCCAATCTCTAAAAAATAAGTAAATAATCAAAATTACAAGCAGCAATGAAATTCCTAGTGTTTCGGCTACTTCCAATACTGATTTCTTAACGAACATCGTATTGTCGATAGCGATGTTGAGTTGGATATCTTTCGGTAATTCCTTCTGAAGGATATCAAATTTTTTGTAGAATTCTTTAGAAATATCGAGATAATTAGCACCGGGAAGCGGTACAATGGCTACACCTACTAAAGGCAATCCCGATTGAGACATTTGAGTTTCAATATTTTCCGGACCTAAAGCTGCGGAACCGACATCGCTAAAACGAACCGTTTTTTCGCCGTCACTTTTGATGATAATGTTGTTAAATTGCTCGGGTTTGTATAAATTTCCAACCGTTTTCACCGTAAGTTCAGTATTGTTTCCCGTTAATTTTCCGGAAGGCAACTCCACATTTTGTTGGTTCAAGGCATTCTTAACATCAGAAACGGTACAACCGTATGAAGCCAATTTTATAGGGTCAATCCACAACCGCATGGCGTATTTCTTTTGTCCCCAAATTTGAATTCCACTAACACCCGGAATGGTTTCTAATCTTGGTCCGATAATATTCTCTGCGTAATCACTCAACTCCAAGGAATTTCGGGTATCGCTTTGAATCGTCATCGAAATAATCGCATCGGCATTGGCATCGGCTTTGGAAACTACGGGAGGAGCATCGATATCTTTGGGTAAATTTTTCGCTGCCAAAGCCACTTTGTCTCGAACATCGTTGGCTGCAGTTTCTAAATCTTTATTCAAATTGAACTCCACAGTAATATTGCTCGTTCCTTGAACGCTAGAGGAAGTGATGTTTTTAATCCCGTCAATAGAGTTGATGGCTTTTTCAATAGGTTCGGTAATTTGCGATTCGATGATGTCCGAATTGGCACCGGCATAATCGGTCCGAATCGAAATTTGCGCCGGATCAATAGAAGGAAATTCGCGAACGCCTAAAAAAGTGTAGCCAATAATACCAAACAAGATAATGGTCAAGTTGAGTACGATAGTTAAAACGGGGCGTTTAATACTGATGGTGGATAGACTCATTTTTGATTTACGATTTGGCGAATCTGAATTCTATTTGATTTTTACTTTTAAAGAAGTATCTGCTTTCAATGACATTACGCCCGACGTGATTAGTGTGTCGCCCGCTTTCAAACCAGAAAGCACCAAGATGGAAGCATCGGTTCTTGTGGCGGTTTCTACCATCACTTCTTTGGCTTTTCCGTTGGATGAAACAAATACTTTTTTGCCATTTTGTACGGGAACGATTGCTTCTGTAGGAACTACAACGGCATCTTTGATAATGTCTAAAGGCAAGTCAACATCGGCGAAAGTTCCGGGTAATAGTTTTCCGTCTTTATTGTCGGCAATGGCTCGCACTTGTAACGTTCTGGTGTTAACTTGAATTCCGGGCTCAATTGCGTAGATTTTCGCCGTATATTTTTCGGTAGAACCTGCCACAGCAAAAGTAATATTGGAGTTTGGTTTTACTTCACTAGCATATTTTTCAGGAATCGAAAAAGTAATTTTTAGTTTGCTGGTATTGAATAAATTTGCAACCAAAACGCTAGGAGAAATGTAAGTACCAGGGGAAATCGAACGCAATCCAATTTTTCCAGAGAACGGCGCTTTAACCGCTGTTTTTCCGATTTGTGCCTGAATTAATTGACTTTGCGCTTGGGCTGATTTCAAATCGGCTCGCGCCACATCATATTCTTCTTGGCTGATGGCTTCTTTTTGAAGAAGAAGTTTGGCACGTCGTTCGTTTTCAGAAGCCAATGCTTCTTTGGTTTTGGCTTGGCCTAATTGGGCCCGGAGTTCAATATCATTGACTTTAAACAGGACTTGGCCTTTCGTTACGTTGCTGCCTTCTTGAAAATAAATACCTTCTACAATTCCCGAAATCTCGCTGCGAATCTCCACTTGTTCATTGGCTTCGATAGAACCTGAAAGAGAAATATTATTGTTGAACGTTTGAGGTTTTACAACGATTCCAGCAACTTGTGTCGTTTTATTTTTACCGCTTTTGTCTGTGGAATCAGCGTCTTTATTTTTGTTCTGAATGATTCGGTAACCGATAAAAGATCCAAAACCGAGAATCAATAGTGTGTATACAATGTGTTTTATTTTCATAGCAAAAAGATAAGTAAAGGCAACCTATAAATAAGGTGAGACAAATTTAGGTTTTACAATATGGATTCTTCTAAAGTTAGTTTTTTTTTAACGTTGAAGAAGCTCTTTTTTTCTAGGAAAAGCGCCTCTAGCTAATGTAATTCCAAATATTTTTTTTCTTTGATAATTCGATGAATGTGGCTCTCAAAGTAGCGTGTTCTGGTTTCATCATCGAAGCATCCTCTTTTAATAAGGTCACTGCATAGTTTCGAGAGAGCATTAGAATGTCTCTGTCGCGAACAATATCAGCAATTTGCAAATTTAACACGCCACTTTGTTGGGTTCCCATCAAATCTCCGGGGCCGCGTAATTTCAAATCGACTTCAGCAATTTCAAAACCATCATTGGTGCGGCACATGGTTTCCATTCGGGTTTTGCTGTCGTTTGAGAGTTTGTGCGACGTCATCAAAATGCAATAACTTTGCTCGGCACCACGGCCTACACGACCGCGCAATTGGTGCAATTGAGACAAGCCAAAACGCTCGGCACTTTCAATAATCATTACGCTGGCATTCGGAATATTCACTCCAACTTCAATCACAGTAGTAGCGACCATAATGTTGGTCTTACCTTCTGAAAAACGTTTCATTTCGGCATCTTTATCGGCGGGTTTCATTTTGCCGTGTACAATTGAAATGGCATAATGCGGCAACGGGAAATCACGAGAAATACTTTCATAGCCGTCCATCAAATCTTTGAAATCCATTTTTTCCGATTCTTGAATTAGCGGATATACAATATAGATTTGGCGACCTTTGGCAATTTCATCGCGAATGAACTTCCACACTTTCAATCGGTTCGAATCAAAGCGATGCACGGTTTGAATAGGTTTTCGTCCAGGCGGCAATTCATCGATAACCGAAATATCCAAATCGCCATACAAACTCATCGCTAAAGTTCTCGGAATTGGTGTAGCGGTCATCACTAAAACGTGGGGCGGAATCGTATTCTTTTTCCACAATTTCGACCGTTGTTCTACGCCAAATCGGTGTTGCTCGTCAATAATTGCTAGCCCCAAATTTTGAAATTTCACTTTGTCTTCGAGTAAGGCATGCGTTCCAATAAGGATGTGCAAACTTCCATCTTCTAAACTTTCATGAATGATTTTTCTTTCAGCAGTTTTGGTGGAACCGGTTAAGATTTTAATGCTGATATTTAAGTTTTTAGCCAATTCATTCAGTCCAAAAAAGTGTTGGTTGGCTAAGATTTCAGTGGGTGCCATTAAACAGGATTGGAAGCCATTATCTAACGCTAACAACATGCTCATAAAAGCGACAATGGTTTTTCCGGAACCGACATCGCCTTGCAGCAAACGGTTCATTTGAGCTGGATTTCCCATGTCATTTCGGATTTCTTTGAGCACTCGTTTTTGTGCATTGGTCAAGTCAAAAGGCAAATGATTTTGGAAAAAAGTATTGAAATTATCGCCTACCGTCGTAAACGGATGGCCTTTAATTTTATGTTTTCGGATGAGATTTTTGGTGATCAGTTGAAGTTGGATGAAAAACAATTCTTCAAACTTCAATCGGAATTGCGCTTTCGTCAAAAGTTCCTGACTTTTAGGAAAATGAATGTTGAATAAAGCGTCTTTTTTAGAGATTAATTTTAGTTCGGCTATTAAATAATTCGGCAACGTCTCTGCAAAGGAGGAGTGTGTTTCCAAAAACAACTGCTGCATAAGTTTGTTGATGGTGCGGCTGGAAATCCCTCGGTTGGTTAAGGTTTCCGTAGAAGGATAAACAGGTTGCATGGCTGATCGCAGACTTTGTTCGTGTTCGGTTAGCAGTTCCATTTCTGGATGTGCCATTTGAAATACATTGTTGAACGAAGTGCATTTACCGAAAATTACGATAGGCACGTTGAGTTGTAAACTTTCTCGAACCCATTTTTGACCTTGAAACCAAACGAGTTCCATCGTGGCAGTTCCGTCGGTGAAACTCGCAACCAATCGGCTTCCTCGCTTTTGCTCCACAGTTTTGAAATGAATAATCTTACCAATGATTTGCACTTCTGCGGCATTGTTTTGCAATTCATTGACTTTGAAATAGCGAGTTCGGTCGATGTAACGGTTTGGAAAAAAATTTAGTAAGGATTCATATTTGTGGATGCCCAATTCTTTTCGGAGCAAGGCCCCACGATTGGGACCAACGCCTTTGAGGTATTCGATAGGAGTTTGTAGCAAATCGGACATGGCTTAGAAATCAAATTTCAATATGGAACTATTTATCATAACGAAGATAGTTTTTAATTGGTAATTTTAAAAGAGCGCATCTTTTTTATATAAACTATTTAAAAAAAACTCTCAGTATCTTTGTGACATTCTTAAAACGAATTGTACATGAAGTTTTATTTTTATTTTTTATTGGTGTCAACGGTAATTTTTGGACAACAATCGCAATCCGTCGATTTTAAAACGGCTCATGCCAGTCTTGAGATTAATCCTGTAAAACGCAATGTAGTTGGGCAAATGACTTATACTTTTGAAGTCAAGAATCCTATTGATACGATTCGAATTGATGCACAAAAGATAGTTTTTTCGGAAGTAAAAATTAATAAGAAAGTGGTTAATTTCAAAGAAAGTAAGAAGCAATTGCTACTCTTTGAAGGCTTTAAAATAGGAGAAAACTCAGTGAGTTTTACTTATGAAGCGTTTCCAACCCAAGCTTTATATTTTGTCAATTGGGATTTCACGAAAGAGATAGATACACCAGAAGAAGTACAAGGACAAATCTGGACCCAAGGCCAAGGCAAATACACATCGAATTGGTTGCCCAGTTTTGATGATGTGAATGAAAAAGTGGTGTTTAGTTTGAACATTACGTTTCAGAAGAGTTTTGAAGTGATTTCAAATGGACTTCTAATCAAGAAAGTCAATTCAGGCGACAATATATCGTGGCAATATGCCATGGAAAAACCGATGAGCAGCTATTTGGTAATGCTGGCGATTGGTCATTTTCAGAAGTTAAAACAAACTGCTACATCCGAAATTCCATTAGAATTTTACTACGAAAAAGAGGATAGTAGTAGGGTCGAGCCTACCTATCGCGACAGTCGAAAAGTATTTGATTATTTAGAAAAAGAAATTGGAGTTCCTTATCCTTGGGGCATTTACCGTCAAATACCTGTTCGAGATTTCTTATATGCAGGTATGGAAAATACTTCATCCACGCTTTATTCAAGGGATTTTGTTGTAGACAGCATTGGTTATTTTGATCGTAACTATCTGAACGTGAATGCCCATGAATTGGCGCATCAATGGTTCGGTGATTTAGTTACGGCAAAAACGGGAAAAGACCATTGGTTGCAGGAAGGTTTCGCTACTTATTATGCTTTGTTGGCTGAACGCAGCGTCTACGGAGATGATTATTTTTATAACAAGTTGTATACTACTTCTAGACAAATACTGGAAGCTTCTAAGAACGATACGATTCCGATTTTAAATGAAAAAGCGAGTTCGTTGTCTTTTTATCAAAAAGGTGCCTGGGCATTGCATGTCTTGCGGGAAGCTCTTGGAAGAGAGAAATTTAATTTAGCAGTTCAACATTATTTGATTAAATATCAATATCAAAACGTCACTACAGACTATTTTTTAGCTGAGGTGGCTTTGGTGGCCGATTTTGATGTTGTTTCTTTTCGAAAAAAATGGTTGGAAGGAACTGTATTTCCGGAAGCGGAAGTTGATGCATTGCTTTTGAAAAATGATTTTATAAAGCAATATGTGCAGTTGCGAGACCATCCGTTAAGACCAATAGAAGATCAAGCCGAATTGCTGAAAATTATCTACGGAGAAACCTATTATCCTATAAAGCAATTGGTGCTGTTTCAGTTGATTTCGCATCCATTTGAAGTTCGGGAGCCTATCTTGATTGCTGCTACCAATGTCAACGATTTGCATGTGCGACAGGCTGTTGCGACTTCAGTAAGTAGTATGCCTGAAAGTTTTCGTCTTGTATATGAAAAGCTATTGTTCGACAAATCATATGAAACGCAAGAAATTGCTTTGATGACCTTATGGAAACAATTTCCAGAACATCAGAAAAGATACATCGAATTGACGAAAGACTGGGTTGGTTTCCAAGATAAGAACTTGAAATTAACACATTTGTACTTGGCTTTTTTAAGTACTACCGATCAAAAAGAGCAATTAAAAATTTACTTGCAACTGCTTAGTTATACTGGTACAAATTATGATTCAACGCTGCAACAACATGCGTTAGAGAAGCTTTTGAATTTAGAAATTTACACGGAAGATGTCTTAAGAAGTTTGGTTTATGGCATGGGAAACCATCGTTGGCAATTTGTAAAATTTTCAAAAGATAATATTAGGACGCTCTTGAAAAATCAAAAGTATCGCGACATTTTTATTAAAATCCGTGGCGATCTGCCCATTCGAGAAAAGACGCAATTGCAACGATTGTTGGACGAATAAAAAAAGAGGATGCCAAAAAGCATCCTCTTTTTTCTTATTGAAAAAAAGGAATTAAAATGTTGGCAACAATACTTTGTCAAGCACGTGAATGACACCATTAGAGCATTGAACATCAGTCGCAATAATATTCGATGTTCTGTTGTTTACATCTTTAATTGTAGCACCACCCGCAAGTTGAACGGTAAAAGTTTGTGGTGTTTGAAGCGTATTAACTATTTGACCGTCGGTTAAGCTTCCTGCTAAAATATTCCCACTGACAACATGATACTGTAGCACTTTGGTTAGGTTGGATGCCGAAACACTTGCAATTCCACCAGGCGCTAATTCTGTGTTCAATGAAGTAAAGGCATCATTGGTTGGAGCAAAAACGGTAAAAGGTCCAGTTCCCGACAATATACTTACAAAATCAGGTTGTCCGGCACTAGTTAATGCTCCCACTAAAGAAGTGAAATTAGAATTTGCGGTGGCGTGGGTTACGATAGTAGGTAATCCGATTACAGCATCTACAATGTGAATTACACCATTGGAGGCCTTGATATCAGCTGTGGTAACGTTGGAAACGCCATTTAGTTTGACACCTGCATCAGTATTTACATACATGCTCAAGGTATTGGTTGCTGAAGCAGGACCTTTCGCTAGTGTACTGACATATCCCGTTGTTAAGTCTGAGGAAGTGACGGACCCGCTTACAACGTGGTTTAGTAGAACTTCTTTCAGCGTGGCTAAGGGCACATCATTTAATGTAGCAAAATTATTGTCTGCCAAAAATTCAGTAAAGGCAGCATTTGTTGGAGCAAATACTGTAAAGGGTCCCGAACCTTGAAGCGCTGCGGCCAAATCTGCCCTCGTAAGGGCTTGCACTAAAATACTCAAGTCTGAATTTCTGGACGCAATTCCAGTAATGGTATTGTTCGGCGGAAGAACAAAGGAACTATTATCGTCATTGTTACAAGAAAAGGTTGCCATGGCAATAAAGGCAACCACTGTTAATTTTAATGTTTTTTTCATAGTGTTTGTGTTTAATTGTTTGTGCTAATTTATTAAACAAAAAATTTAATTTTAAAAACAACTCTTAAAATTAAAATAATTTTAAGAGTTGTTTTTATATTTAGGATGGACTAGTAATCTGATATTTAGCGTTCGTATTTATATTTTAGGGTGTTTGAAACAAAAATTTCTATAAAAACAAGTTGAATATTTTCACATAAATATTAAACAAAATTAATTACGACTTACTTACTTCAAATTGACTCTATTTGCTGGCTTAGTTTTAAAATTATCTTAACTATCAAATGGAAAATAGTATTTCATTTTTTTAAATGTAATTTTGACGTAATAAAAACAAGAATCCAATGTTATTGTTAAATAAGAATAATTTTTTTTACATGAGAAGTACGTTTTATTTGGCTTGCCTTTTCTTTTTGCTTTGCGCCAAACAATCGGTAGTAGCACAATCCGATATCAATCTTTTGGACGAGAAAGGGAATAAGAATGGCTTATGGAAAGGCTATTATCCTGAATCAAAAAGACTTCGCTACCAAGGTACTTTTGAACACGGAAAAGAAGTTGGAGCCTTCAATTTTTACGACGATACCAAAGCACAATCAATTATTGCCATACGGGAGTTTGATCCTAAAACCAATTCTGTTTATACCACGTTTTACGATCAAGATAAGAATAAAGTCAGTGAAGGGAGAGCTATCAACCGACTAAACGAAGGCATTTGGAAATACTACCATCAAGCTTCGAAAGAGATCATGACGCTTGAGAATTATAAGAACGGAAAATTAGAAGGGCTTCGATCGGTCTTTTATCCGAACACTAAAATCGCTGAAGAAACTAACTACGCCAATGGAATCAAAAACGGATCGTATAGAAAGTATTCGGATAAAGGAACAGTACTGGAAGAAACCATCTACAAAAATGGCGAATACGATGGTCTCGCTATATTTAGAGATCCTCTTGGAAATATTGTTGCCAAAGGAAAGTTCGTCAAAGGGGTTAAGAGAGGCATGTGGCAGTTTTACGAAAACGGAAAATTAGTCAGCGAAGAAAACATGTCAAAGGTTAAGAAACTTGTAAAACCGAAATCCAAATAAAATTTTATCGTACTTTTGCCGCTAAATTTTAAGTAAAATGAAACGTGTAGTTGTCGGACTTTCTGGTGGTGTGGATTCGAGTGTTGCGGCCTATTTATTGCAACAACAAGGCTACGAAGTCATCGGCCTTTTTATGAAAAACTGGCACGATGATTCGGTCACTATTTCTAACGAATGCCCATGGCTCGAAGATAGTAACGATGCTCTTTTGGTGGCGGAAAAATTAGGAATTCCTTTTCAAACGGTTGACTTAAGTGAGCAATATCAAGAGAAAATCGTTGACTATATGTTCAACGAGTATGAAAAAGGACGCACACCCAATCCTGATATTTTGTGCAATCGCGAAATTAAATTTGATGTCTTTTTGAAAATCGCATTGAGTTTAGGAGCGGATTATGTTGCCACCGGCCATTATTGTCGCAAAGGCGAAATTGAAGTCGATGGAAAACCCGTCTATCGATTGTTAGCCGGCGCTGATTCTAACAAAGATCAATCCTATTTTTTGTGCCAATTATCGCAAGAGCAATTGTCGAAATCACTATTCCCAATTGGTGAATTAACCAAACCAGAAGTGAGAGCCATTGCCACGGAAATGGAATTGGTAACGGCCGAAAAGAAAGATTCACAAGGACTGTGTTTTATTGGAAAAGTAAGACTTCCAGAATTTTTACAGCAAAAACTCCAACCCAAAGCAGGATTAATTTTTGAAATTGACCCAAATCAAGAAATCTATACCACAACAAAAATAGCGGCTCCCTCTTTAGAAGAAGCGCTTCAATTGGAGGCAACTTCAATTCAATATACACCGGAAATGGGCAAAGTAGTTGGCAAACATCAGGGTGCTCACTATTTTACTACCGGACAACGAAAAGGATTGAATGTAGGAGGAACTCCAGAAGCCTTATTTGTTATTGCAACCGATGTACAGACCAATACTATTTATACCGGTCAAGGCAGTCAACATCCTGGACTTTTCAAAAAAGCGCTTTTTGTGACTTCGGATGAAATTCATTGGATTCGACAAGATTTGGCTTTGAAAAATGGAGCGTCGATGGAAGTTATGGCGCGAATTCGGTACCGTCAACCGCTTCAAAAAGCCACGTTGTATCAATTTGAATCCGGTTTGTATGTCGCCTTTGACGAACCACAATCAGCGATTACCGAAGGACAATTCGTAGCATGGTATCTTGAAGATGAATTAGTTGGTTCAGGTGTAATTTCGTAAGTTTACCACATTAAAAATATAATTCCCATGAAAAGAATAGTACTATTTGTTTTTGTTTTGGTGTCATTTGCCACTTTCGCTCAAGAAGATGCTTGGGTTTATTTCAATGGCAAACCTAATGCGGCTGCTTTTTATGCCAACCCATTATCAGAATTAAGCCAACGAGCTATCAACCGACGGACCGCGCAAAATATTCCATTAGATATTAATGACGCGCCCTTATACGAACCTTATGTAATTCAAATAAGCGCCGCAACCGGAATTACTGTCATGGCGAAATCCAAATGGTTAAATTGCTTACACGTAAGAGGCACTGCTGATGATATTACTGCTTTGACAACTTTGCCATTTGTGAGTCAAATTCACTTTGCTGATAATTCTTTAAACTTAAGAATGGCAGCTCCTAAAACGTACCGACCAGTAAATAAAAAGATGGAAACCTTAACGTCTTTCAACTATGGAAATTCTTTCAATCAAATTCATATGTTGAATGGTGACTTATTGCATGCTCAAAATTATACTGGAACTGGAAAAATTATTGCGGTCTTAGACGCTGGATTTCCGGGAGTAAATACGTTACAACCTTTTCAACGATTGCTAACCAACAATCAAATTTTGGGTGGTTATGATTATGTGAATAAAAGTACCGATTTCTATTCGGGAGATTCACACGGAATGATGGTGCTTTCTACCATGGGCGGATTTGTTGACAATCAATTGGTTGGAACAGCACCTGATGCACAATATTATTTGTTTATTACTGAAGATGTTGCTTCCGAAAACCCAGTCGAAGAAAGCAATTGGGTAGAAGCGGCCGAAGAAGCCGATCGTTTAGGTGTGGATGTGATCACTTCATCGTTAGGATATTTCGCTTTCGACAATCCCAATTATGGACATACCTACGAGGACATGACCGGAAATCTGGCGTTTGCTTCTCAAGGTGCCAACATTGCTTTTACAAGAGGAATTGTAGTAGTAGCTAGTGCAGGAAATGAAGGAAACAGTTCAGAACCGCATGTTGGTGTTCCAGCGGAGGCCAATAATGTCTTGGCTATTGGTGCAGTGCGTTCTAATAGATTGCGGGCTTCTTTTAGTTCTATCGGTCCTTCTTTCGATGGAAGAATCAAACCCGATATTATGGCGCAAGGTCAAAATTCGGTTTTATCAAATACCTCCGGAAATGTTGGAACGGCTAATGGAACTTCTTTCTCAGGTCCGATAATGGCTGGTATGATTGCAACATTTTGGGGGGCTGTTCCAAGTTTGACCAATCAACAAGTTGTAAATTATGTAAAGCAGTCCGCTGATAAATATTCCAATCCAGATAATAATTATGGTTATGGAATTCCTGATTTTAGTTTGGCTTTAAGCAGTGCATTGGGAGTAACTACTTTTGGGAAAGATCAGTTCTTAGTATATCCAAATCCAGTAAAAGAAGCACTAACGATAGCTTTTCCCAATGGTTTTGAAGACGTGACCTTTTCTTTGTATACCACTTTGGGGCAATTGGTTTTGAAACAATCTGTATCCACTGAAAGAGCAACCGTGTTGTTAGACGGAGTAAATTCTGGAATGTATTTGTATACTATTCAAAGCAAAACGTTCTCGCAATCTGGAAAAATTTCGAAACAATAATGAATCGAATTACGCAACTTTTCAATATTCAGTATCCAATCATTCAAGGAGGCATGATTTGGAATAGTGGTTATAAACTTGCCAGTGCGGTAAGCAATGCCGGCGGATTAGGTTTAATTGGAGCCGGATCGATGTATCCCGAAGTTTTGCGAGAGCATATTCAAAAATGCAAAGCAGCAACCAACAAACCTTTTGGTGTTAATGTGCCGATGTTGTATCCCAACATTGAAGAAATCATGCAGATTATCGCAGAAGAAGGCGTGAAAATTGTGTTTACTTCTGCAGGAAATCCGAAAACGTGGACTTCTTTTCTGAAAGAAAAAGGCATTACCGTCGTGCATGTGGTTAGCAGTACTAAATTTGCATTGAAAGCGCAAGAAGCGGGCGTCGATGCTGTTGTTGCTGAAGGTTTTGAAGCTGGCGGACATAATGGAAGGGAAGAAACTACTACCTTTACTTTGATTCCAATGGTGAAAGAGCATATTAGCATTCCGCTGATTGCTGCCGGTGGCATTGCAACTGGAAAAGGGATGTTGGCCGCAATGGTTTTAGGTGCAGATGGAGTTCAAATGGGAAGTCGTTTTGCCGCATCGGTCGAATCTTCAGCTCACGAAAATTTTAAGCAAACAATCTTAAATTTAGAAGAAGGAGGAACTCAGGTTACATTAAAAGAATTAGCCCCAGTGCGCTTGATTAAAAACAAGTTTTACGATGACCTTCAAGAGTTGTATGCAAGATGCCCGTCTACAGAAGATTTAAAAAGATTATTAGGAAGAGCGCGAGCCAAACACGGTATGTTTGAAGGCGATTTGGTAGAAGGAGAATTAGAAATAGGGCAAATTGCCGGGCTAATTCATGAGATACTGCCTGTTTCGGAAATAATTAACGCTGTGGTTTCTGAATTTAGATTGGAACAAACCATAGTGCAACAAATAAGTATTTAGTTTTATTCATAAAAGGAAATGTTACCATGAAATTTAAATCCATTTTCATTCTTTTTTTAGTAGTTTTTGGAATGCAGGAATCGCACAGTCAGGTGTATAAGTTTTTGACGACCGGTTTTAGTGTTTTAGAAAAAAACGAAAAAGGGGAATGGGGCAAATGGTCCGATTTGAAAGAGACTTCTGTTGTGGTTACTTTAGATACCAACAAAAATCGAATTATCGTTTATTCGCAAGAAATACAACTATACGACATCTTGAATTACGAGGCGCATGAGGAAAATGATACTGATATCATTTATCCTTTTACATGCAAAGATGCGGACGGTGTTCCTTTCACCATTACTATTATTACTCGTAAAAATCAAAACAATAGAAAACAACTTTACATCAATCAAAAGAATGTGATTTTGGTATACAATATTGTCAATTTTGTTGATAAAGACGGGAAATAAGATACCTGCTCTACTCAAAGTACAAAATACTCTAACTTCTTATTTTATTGGGGTTGTCAGGATTTTTAATTCTGTACAACTTTTTTTGTATTTCCATTTTTTACAGCCGTTTTTTCTGACTTTTACAATGTGAAATTCCGCTCTTTTTTCGAGCAGTTTTATTTCATTTATTTCTCTAAAAATTATTTTATAAATTTTATAAAATTGATTTACAGGTATTTAAGTAGTTTTTATTTCGCGAACAATTATTAACAAATTGTTAATGATTTTGTTCATAATATTAAAATATCATAAAAATTAAAAAGATTAAATGAATTAATATAGTATCTGTAATCTGGACTATAGTTTTTTGAATAATCGGTTCCCCAAGTCGTTTGTTTATTCGGTAAAAGACATTAGATTTTTAGAAAAAAAGCCCTCTTTATTGGTGTTGTAAATTTCTTAATTGGTCAATTAATCATGCTTATGAGAATTAATACTCTTGGTGGAAAAAAAATATTTTATCTCGTTTTATTTTTGGCCTTTTTTGGCTTTATTTCAACTTCTTTTGGGCAATGTCCTACGGTTGTAAATCCTAATCAGTCTTTTTGTGACCTAGAGTCGCCAACAGTTGGAAATCTTGTTGCGACAAATAATGGAGGAGGAGTTGCGTGGTACGCAACCGCTTCTTCAGCAATCGCATTATCACCTGCGGCCGGCTTAGTGAATGGAGAAGATTATTTTGCGGATGATAGTTCAGGAGCTTGTGGTTCTCGACAAAGAGTGGTTGTTACTATTTATGCGGCGCCAACTGGTTTGAGTTTTCAAGGAGTTTGTGTGGATGTAGCTTCTAATGCTACCTTAGCAAGTTTAGTAGTTTCTGGAAATAATATTAAATGGTACAATGTTCCAACGAACGGAACGGCTTTGCCACTGTCTACAATTTTGGTTGATAATACAATTTATTATGCTAGTCAAACCAATCCTTCTACTGGTTGTGAAACTTCACGACTTTCGGTTTTTGTAAATGTAGGAGTAGTTCCTGTTCCCACTGGAGATCCCACTCAGGATTTTTGTAACGATCCGGCAAATCCGCCTACGGTTGCTGATTTAGCGGCTTCTGGCAATTTGAGATGGTATTCGACTATATCTTCTGCGTCGCCGCTCTCGCTTGCAACTCTTTTAGTAAATGGACAAAGTTATTTTGCAACAACAGTGGATCCGCCTTGTGAAAGTGTTACGCGTTTCCAAGTTGATGTTACCTTATTGGAACCAAATGATGCTGGTGTTTCAGGAACCAAGAGAATTTGTGTTTCAGATTTAGCCACTTATCCAGCGTTCAATTTATTTGGTGAACTAAGCGGGACCCCAGATCTTACTGGAGTTTGGTCGGGACCTTTAACCACAATCAATGGTCATTTAGGTACTGTTAATGTGAATACATTGACACTTGCTGGAAGTCCTTATACTTTTACTTATACAGTTTCTTCTTCTGTATGTGCCACGGCTACTTCCACGGTTACTATTATTGTGTTGCCTTTGCCAACAGCTACTGTTGCAGCAAATACTACGATTTGTGCGGGTTCGAACGCTACGGTTACTTTTACAGGAACACCCAATGCTACGGTTACTTATACCATTAATGGTGGATCCAATCAAACTATTTTACTTAATAATTCAGGGGCTGCAACCTTAACGAATTCCTACGTTGCGAATGCGACTTTTACTTTGGTAAGTGTGGCATCGGCAACAACACCAAGTTGTAGTAAAGCATTATCTGGTTCTATTACCATTACGGTTTTGCCTTTGCCTACTGTGACTATTGCTGCGAACACTTCGGTATGTTTTGGAGGTAGTGCTACAGTAACGTTTACAGGGACTCCAAATGCCACGGTTACTTATACGGTTAATGGTGGTGCCAATCAAACCATCGTTTTAAATGCGTCTGGAGTCGCAACAATCACAAACAATTACAACGCTACGACAGTGTTTGCCTTGGTGAGTATTGCATCTGCTACGGCACCCATTTGTACGCAAGCGCAATCGGGATCGACAACAATTACTGTTATTCCAGTTCCTACTGTTGCACTGTCTAGTAATGTTACTATCTGCCCGAACAGTTCGGCCACTGTAACTCTTACTGGAACACCTAATGCAACGGCTACTTATACTGTTAATGGCGGGCCTAATCAAACGATTCTGTTAAATGGTGCTGGGATTGCAACCATTACGAATACTTACAGTTTAACTACTGTTTACAATTTGGTGAGTATTGCGACAGGAACGGTTCCAGTTTGTAGTCGGCCTATATCGGGAACGATAACTATTACCGTTTTGCCTTTACCGACCGCGACTGTTGCTTCTAGTTCGACGATATGTTCGGGTTCTAGCGCCACGGTTACTTTTGCAGGTACACCGAATGCCACGGTAACTTATACTATTAATGGAGGTTCAAATCAAACTATTGTTTTGAATGCTGCTGGAACGGCAACCTTAATTAATACTTACTCAACAACGACTGTGATTTCTTTGGTGAGTGTGGCTTCTGCCAGTGTTCCAAGTTGCAGTCAACCGCAATCTGGAACAGTAACGATTACTGTGATTCCACTACCAGTTGTAACTATTGCAAGCAGTACTAATGTTTGCCCCAATGGTTCTGCCACAGTAACTTTTACCGGAACACCAAATGCGACGGTTACTTATACGGTTAATGGAGGAGTAAATCAAACCATAGTTTTGAATGCGTCTGGAACGGCAAGTATTACCAATAATTATGCGGTTACCACAACATACGTTTTAGTTAGTATAGCTTCGGCAACTGTTCCGATTTGTACTCAACCACAATCAGGTTCGATTACCGTAACAGTCATTCCATTGCCCACAGTAACTATTTCAAGTAATGTTAGCGTTTGTCCAAATGGTTCTGCCACAGTAACTTTTACAGGAACACCAAATGCTGTTGTGACTTATACTATCAATGGAGGAGCAAATCAGACCATAATATTAAATGCTTCTGGGACGGCCACCGTTGTAAACACTTATGCAGTATCTACTGTTTTTGCTTTGGTCAGCGTTGCAACTTCGGGTTCACCAAGTTGTAGTCAACCTCAATCGGGTTCTATGACTGTTACAGTTAAACCTTTGCCTGTTGTTACCATTGCAGCCAATACAGATATTTGTGTCGGTGCTTCTGCTACCGTTACATTTACGGGAACACCAAATGCGACTGCGACTTACACTGTAAATGGAGGAGCAAGCCAAACCATAGTTTTGAATGCTGCTGGAACGGCTACAATAACCAATACTTATGCAACAACTACAGTATTTTCTTTAGTTAGTGTTGCTTCAGCAGGTGTTCCTAGTTGCAGTCAGGCACAATCTGGAACAGTAACTATTACTGTATTGCCAATACCGACAGTTGCTATTTCCACAAATAGTACCATTTGTTCGGGAAATAATGCTGCCGTAACGTTTACCGGAACACCAAATACTACGGTTACATATACTGTTAATGGTGGAGCTAATCAAACTATACTGTTGGATGGTTCTGGAACGGCAACAATTACTAATACTTATTCGGTTACTACTGTTTTTAGTTTAGTGAGTGTTGCAACAGCAGGATCGCCTGGATGTATTGTGCCAAAATCAGGAACAGTAACCATTACAGTTGTACCGCTTCCATTGGTCACTATTTCATCCAATACTACTATTTGTTCGGGAGCTACTGCCACGGTAACTTTTACAGGAACTCCCAATGCAACCGTAACGTATACTGTTAACGGAGGAAGCAATCAAACGATTGTGCTAAATGGAGCTGGTTCGGCAACAGTGACTAATACATATGTAGCGGATGCCATTTTTACATTGGTTAGTGCAACAACTTCAGGAGCGCCAAGTTGTACACAGCCTCAATCTGGAACTATTACCATCACGGTATTGCCGCTGCCTGTTGTTACTATTACTTCTAGTTCTACGATATGTTCTGGTTCAAGTGCCACGGTTACCTTTACCGGAACTCCAAATGCTACTGTAACGTACACAATAAACGGAGGTGGAAACCAAACTATCGTGTTAAGTGCTACAGGAACAGCTTCTGTAACGAATACTTATGCGGCAACTACGACGTTCACTTTGGTAAGTGTGGCTACTTCAGGAACTCCAGGATGTAGTCAGCCTCAATCAGGAACTGTTACTATTACCGTGTTGCCTCCACCTGTTGTAACGCTTTCTACAAATGTAACCGTTTGTATTGGTTCTAGTGCCACGGTAACCTTTACAGGTACACCTAATGCTACAGTAACTTATACCGTAAATGGTGGAGTAAATCAAACAATTCTGTTGAATGGCTCAGGAACAGCAACTATCACAGATACCTATTCAACAACTACCATTTATACCTTAGTGACTGCGGCTTTATCCGGAACGCCTAGTTGTCCTCAACCGCAATCAGGAACCATGACTGTAACAGTAGTTCCTTTGCCTACCGTAACAGTTGCAGCAGATTCCACAATATGTTTGGGTTCTAGTGCTACCGTCACTTTTACAGGAACACCTAATGCTACGGTTACTTATACAGTCAATGGTGGTAGCAATCAAACCATCCTTTTGAATGGAACTGGAACCGCAACTATTACAAGCACCTACAATACTACAACGGTAATTAGTTTGGTCAGCGTTGCAACTTCAGGAACTCCAAGTTGCAGCCAACCGCAATCAGGAACAGTAACTATAACCGTTGTTCCTTTACCGGTGGTTGCTATTTCTTCTGATGCCACAATTTGTTCGGGAGGAAGCGCAACAGTAACTTTTACAGGAACGCCAGATGCAACAGTTACTTATACTGTAAATGCGGGAGCCAATCAAACAATTGTATTAGATTCTAATGGATTGGCTACCATAACAAATACTTATGCAACCACGACAGTTTTTTTACTCGTTAGTGTCACATCGGCTGGCACACCTACTTGTACGCAACCTCAATCGGGAACTGTTACGATTACAGTGATTCCATTGCCAACGGTAGCATTATCGCCAAATACTACCGTTTGTTTGGGTACAAGTGCAACGGTTACTTTTACGGGAACTCCAAATGCAACAGTTACCTATACTGTTAATGGTGGTGGAAATCAAACCATTATTTTAAATGCTGCAGGTACGGCTTCATTAACGGATATATACAATGCAACTACTACATACACTTTGGTAAGTGTTGCGTCTTCTGGTACGCCAAGTTGCAGTCAGCCACAAACAGGAACCATGGTGGTGACAGTAGATCCACTTCCAACCGTGACCATTGCTTCCGATGTTACTATTTGTTCAGGTTCCACGGCAACAGTTACTTTTACAGGAACTCCTAATGCCATTGTTACTTATACTGTTAATGGAGGAGCTAATCAAACCATCACTATCGATAATTCAGGAACGGTGCAATTGACTAATACGTATGCAGCAACTTCTGTAATTTCTTTGGTCAGTATAACAACTTCTGGCACCCCCGGCTGCAGTCAAGCTCAATCTGGAACGGTTACTATTACTGTTTTGCCTTTGCCAACTGCATCGATTGTAGCTGATGCGCAAGTATGTTTAGGAACCAATGCAATAGTAACTTTCACCGGAACGCCTAATGCTACGGTTACCTATACTGTTAATAACGGAGCCAACCAAAATATTATACTAGACGCTACTGGGTCAGCTACTTTGAACACAACACTAGCAGTAACAACAACGTATACTTTAGTAAGTGTCGTAGCAACTGGAACTCCAAGTTGTATCAAACTACTATCCGAAACCAAAACCGTTACTGTTGTTCCTTTGCCAACCGCTACTGTATCTGCGTCTAATGCTACCATTTGTGCCGGAAATAATGCCACAGTAACATTTACAGGAACACCTAATTCAACGGTAACCTATACCATTAATTCGGGATCAAATTTGACGGCTAGTATTGGTGCAAATGGAATCACAACTATCACTATTCCGTTAGCTGCTACTTCAACAATTACTTTGATAAGTAGTGTTTTAACTAATCCACCAAGTTGTACCCAACCTTTAGTTGGAAGTGTTATCATTACCGTTACGCAACCACCAATTGCAGGAAGTAACGCCAACTTATCGATTTGTAGCGATGGAACGCCACAAGACTTATTCTTATTATTAGGAACTTCGGCACAACCTGGAGGTACTTGGTCTCCTGTATTAGCGAGTGGTACGGGTGTATTCAATCCTGCCGTTGATGCAGCTGGCGCTTACGTATACACTGTTGCTGGAACACCTCCTTGTGTTAATGATACTGCTTTAGTAATGGTTACAATTGTTCCTGCTGCCAATGCCGGAAGTGATGGAATTGCTCCATTATGTTCAAATCTCGATCCTGTAAATTTACTTTCTTATTTAGGAGGAGCCCCTCAAGCCGGAGGTACTTGGAATCCGCCGTTAGCAAGCGGAAACAATAGTTTTGATCCTTCGGTCGATGCTGCTGGAGTTTATACGTACACGGTAAATGGATTAGCTCCTTGTGGAAATGACTCGGCAACGGTTACTGTAAACATTACGGTTGGACCAAATGCGGGAGTTTCCGCTAGTACGACTTTATGTTTGAATAGCCCTGCTCAGCATTTATTTCCGCTATTAGGACCAACTGCCGATGCCGGTGGAGTTTGGTCGCCAGCATTAGCAAGTGGTACCGATTTATTCGATCCAGCCGTTGATGCAGCCGGTCCGTACGTGTATACTTTGAGTGGGAACCAACCCTGTGATAACGATACCGCGAGCGTTACCGTAACTGTAAATCCATTACCGAATGCAGGTGACGATGCCTCGCCTACGATTTGTTCGAATTCAAATCCAGTGAATTTACTTACCTATCTTGGAGGAACCCCACAAACCGGCGGGACCTGGTCGCCACTTTTACACAGTGGTACTGATATTTTCGATCCAGCATTTGATAGCGCGACTTCCTATACCTACACTGTAGGAAATCCATTTTGTACACCTGATTCGGCTACGTTAACCATAACGATTATTCAAGGCCCTGAAGCTGGAGTTTCTGCCAGTACTGAATTGTGTGTTAATAGCCCTGCAATACATTTATTCCCATTGTTAGGAGCAACAGCACAAGTAGGAGGAACATGGTCGCCAACCTTAGCCAGCGGAACAGATTTGTTTGATCCAGCTGTTGATGTAGCCGGTCCGTATGTGTATACCCTAAGTGGCAACCAACCTTGTGATAACGATACCGCTACCGTTACCGTAACGGTTACTCCATTACCTAATGCAGGAAGTTTCCTTGGTAATCAAGATGTTTGTACTTCCGTTGGTACTCTTGATTTGTTTACATTGTTGAATGGAAATCAAATCGATGGAGTATGGACCGACAGTGCAAATCTTACCGTCACTAACATGGTCGATGTCGCTACTTTGGCACCCGGAAGTTACAGCTATACCTATACCATTACCAATACTTGTGGAGTCGATAGTGAAACCGTTCAGTTCACTGTTCTTCCAAATCCTGTTTTGACAGCAGGCAATATAGCGGTGTCATCTCCAAATTGTACTGGAGAGAATGTAGTGGTTACATTTTCCAATATGGTTGACGGAACATATACTTTGAATTATAATTTGTCCTTGAGTAATGTCTTAACCAATCAAAATGCCAATGTTGTAATTACTGGTGGCACGGGTACATTTGCTATAATTCCTGCGGATATTCCAAATGTAGGAACTACTAGAATTACGTTCTTGAACATTACTAATATAACGTCGACTTGTACGGTGCCAATCAATCCAAATGTCAGTGCCGACTTCATTTTGAAACCAAGTGCCAATTTAGAGAGCACTAATTTAAGTATTGCGAATCTTTGCGCAGGAACGTCTGCTACAGTTCTGATTTCAGGTGCTACAGGATTAGCCGATGGCAATTATGTATTTGCTTATAGTTTGCCCCAAGCGATACCATCCACTGGAATTACTAGTACAGTAGCCATTGCTTCAGGAGCAGGGCAATTCACCCTGCCAGCCTTACATTTTGCAAATGCAGGAAATTATACTTTAACAATTACTTCTATTACGAGTTTGTCATCAGGATGTAATAACTTGGCGGAAGATGCGAACACTAGTTTTGTAGTATATCCAATTCCGGATACGACGGGCGGAACATTAAATGCCGCAACCTCATGTTTGAATTTCTCTAACGATGTGGCGCTAACTAACGCTACCAATGTTATTGACGGAACATATACCATAACTTATCAATTGTCTGGTGCTTCCTCGGCAACTACTACCACAATCTTAACGATGACTGGAGGAACAGCAATATTCACAATTCCGGCTACTGATTTAGACACGGCAGGGAATGTAACCGTAACTGTTACACAGTTTGTTTCTCAAGTCGGATTGTGCAGCTCAAATACAATTGGTATTGCGCCAGTCACATTTGAAGTATCGCAATTGAGTACTCCAGTATTAAATCCTAATGGTGAAAAATTCTGCGCCGCCAATGCTCCAACAATTGCTTCCTTGACCAACAATGTTTCAGGTAGTGACACAGTGATTTGGTACGATGCAGCAAATGGAGGAACCGCATATAGTAGCACCGACTTATTAGTCGATGGAACTATTTATTACGGAGCGTTGATCTCAACATCTGGATGTGAAAGCTTAGTTCGTTTGCCAGTAACTGTCGACTTAAATCAATGCGATGATATCGAAATTCCAGATGGTTTCTCACCAAACGATGACGGAAATAATGACTTCTTTGTGATCAAGAATATTCGTGATAAGTACCCTAATTTCACGATTGAAATCTATAACCGATACGGAAATATTTTATACAAAGGCAATAGAAATGTACAAGATTGGGACGGTACATCCACAGCTAGTGGTATTACCATTGGCAATTCCGTATTACCTGTTGGTGTTTATTTTTATATTTTAGAATTCAATGATGGAGCTCGTAAATCAAAACAAGGCCGACTATATTTAAGTAGATAAATGAAATACAAGATGAAAAAAAGCAGTTTTAGATATTTAGTTTGTATTGGCATTTTCCTAGTTTCTACTCTGGTAAAAGCGCAGCAAGACCCTCAGTTTACCCACTATATGTACAACATGAGTGTCATTAACCCTGGTTACGCTACCGATAATGCAGGCGTAGTTAATGTGGGTGGATTGTATCGAACTCAATGGGTCGGAGCAGTGGGAGCACCTAAAACAGCAACCGCTTTTGTGCATGCTCCAATCGCTAAACGAATGGAAATGGGATTGTCAATAGTTAGCGATGCCATCGGAGATATCGTCAATGAAAATAATATATATGCCGATTTTGCTTATGTGATTCCCATGTCGGAAACTACCAAATTATCTTTCGGTCTAAAAGGAGGTGTTACGCTCTTTGATGCCAATTTGAACGGATTGAAATTAACTTCCGACACACCTGATAAAGCGTTTGCAAACAACATCAATAAAAGCTTTCCAAATATTGGAGCTGGGGCATTCTTCTTTAGCGATCACTATTATTTAGGCTTCTCTGCACCGAATCTCTTAACCACGAAACATTTGGAACAAAAAGATGGTATCAAAACTACAGGTGTTGAAAATGTGCATTACTTCTTGACCGGTGGTTATGTGTTTAATTTAAATGCGGATACGAAATTCAAACCCGCTTTCATGGCCAAAGGAGTTTCAGGTGCGCCACTTTCTTTAGATGTGACCGCTAACTTCTTGTTTGATAATTTCTTTGAAGTGGGCGCTGGCTATCGAGTAGGTGATGCCATCGATGGTTTGGTCGCGTTCAATATTACCCCTACGCTTCGAATTGGATATTCTTATGATCATACGTTAACGAATTTGGGTAAATACAACTCGGGATCTCACGAAATATTTTTATTGTTTGATTTAGATACATCCAACCTTTCATCCAAAGGATACGATAAATCACCTAGGTTCTTCTAACAACGAAACAGATGAAAAAATACGGCTATATATTTTTACTACTTTGCTTGAATCTTTCGCTCTATGCCCAAAAAGCAAGCGAGAAAAAAGCCAATGCCTTATTCGAAAAGAAATCTTATGTGAAAGCAGCAGAACTTTACGAACAAGTGCCCGAAAATCAAAAAGTGTTGCAAAACCTTGGCGATTGTTATTACAACAACTCCCAAATGAAAGAAGCCGTTCGTGCTTACGGAAAATTATTTCTTACTTTCAAAGACAGCGTAAAGCCAGAATACTATTTTAAATATGCGCATTCATTACTAGGGACCGTCGATTATCCTAAGGCCGACGCCATTATGAGTGAGTATTTGAAATACAATGTTAGCACTCAAAAATTCATCAACAATTTAAGAACCAATGTGCCTTTCAACTATGTCATTCAACCCATGGCTAAAAATACATCCAATGGCGATTTCGGAATGTCATTCTATGGCGATAAAGTAACGTTCGCTTCGTTGCGAAATGCTGATTCTAAAGCATTTGGTTGGAACGATAAACCCTATTTGGATTTGTTTAGCGCCGATGTCAATGCCAAAGGATTGTTGACCAATATCGAACCGTTCCCAAAGGAAATCAATACCAAAACGCATGAAAGCTCTGCCACCTTCAGTCAAGACGGTCACATCATGTATTTCAATAGAACCAACGGGAAGAAAGTGAAAGTCGGTAACGAGAAAGTAGCCAACATCAAAATCTTCAAAGCCGAATTCAAAGACAATAAATGGATCAATATCGAACCGTTGCCTTTTTGCAGCGACTTTTATTCGACCGAACATCCGGTATTAACGAAAGACGGAAAGAAACTGTATTTCTCTAGCGACATGCCAGGATCTATCGGATCGTTTGATATTTATTTTGTGGAGGTGCACGAGGATGGAACTTTCGGAGAACCAGTCAACCTAGGAAAAGCCATAAACACAATTCATAGAGAGCAATTCCCAGAAATTTCAAACGATGGAACGCTACTTTATTTCGCTTCTGATGGACATCAAGGAATGGGTGGTTTGGATATTTTTATGAGTAAATCCTACGATGGAGTTTTCGCCAAACCGTTAAATCTTGGGGAAACCATCAACAGTAATATGGATGATTTTGCGTACGTAGTAGATGAAAAGAAAAACATGGGGTATTTGTCATCCAACCGTAAAGGAGGTGATAATCTCTACAGCTTTACCCGAACTGAAAACGAAGAACGTTACGTAGTAGAAGGAGAAGTGAAAGATAAGAACACGCAAAAATTATTACCAGGCACTTTAGTGTCTTTGTATGATGAGAACAATATATTGATTGGTCAAATGGTCGTAGGCGCCGATGCTGATTATGTATTCAGTACCGAACCCAACAAAAAATATAGAATCGAAGCCATGAAAGATTTCTATATTCCGCACAGTGAAGAATTCACGACGAATGAAGACGGAAAGTTGCGTTACACCATAGAATTGTTTATGGAATGCTACGATGATGCAGAGGAAATTATTACTAAGCGTCAAGACGGTAGAGTCGAGATTGTACTGGAGAATATCTACTTCGATTTAAACAAATGGGATATCAAACCAGATGCAGCCCGAATCCTAAATGTATTAGTAGACTTATTGAAAAAATACCCAGAAATGGAAATCGAATTAGGAGCTCATACCGATTCACGAGCTTCGGATATGTACAACATATTATTATCAAACAAACGAGCCGCCTCGACTTTAGAGTATCTCGTGAGTAACGGAATCAAAAGGAAACGACTGCGTTCAAGAGGTTATGGTGAAAGAGTACCTCTTGTGAAATGTGGAAGTTCTTGCACCGAACAAGAACACTCCATTAACCGACGTTGTGAGTTTATCATTTTGAAATAATTGGGACGAAAAATGCCACTAGGGATAGTGGCATTTTTTATTAAATTAAATTGAAAGTTGCTAAAACTTGTTCTCGACTTCCGCCGCTTGCAACATCAAATAATGCAAGTCGGTATTCTTGACAAATGGTTTCAATAAATCGCTTCCTGGTCCAAACGCTGCTAATTCCACATGATCGCCCGAATGGTCCATGCCAATCCATCCAATCGAATTCGTTTTCTTTTGCATCTCGGCAAAGACTTGAAACGGTAGTTTTTTAAAATTGTACAAACCTTCTTCTTTGTGGAGTCCGTCATAATATGACAAAATCGTTTTGGCATCTTCATCCGAAACCGTTTTGCCATTGGCAACTTCCACCAATTCCTTCACTTGCGCCACTGTGGAATTTCCGTGGATGGAATTCAACAGCCACTCATTAGTATGTTTGTATTTTTGAATGCTGTCAAAATTGTCGTTGGCGTCTTTACCGTATAATATTCCCGGGTTTGAATTTCCGTGATCGGTGGTGATAATCACTAACGTTTCCTGATCTTTTTCCGCAAAATCTATCGCAACTTTAATGGCATCATCAAAAGCAAGTTGTTCGTACAACAAAGCAGCCACGTCATTCGAATGCGCGCCCCAATCGACTTTCCCGCCTTCAATTTGTAACACAAAGCCTTTAGGATGATCTTTCATCTGGTCAATCGCCTTTTGAGCCATTTCGGCTAACGTCGGAATAGTATTCAATAAAGTAGCATCGTTTTGACGATCGATATCATAGGGCAAACCATCTTCATAGAAAACACCTAAAATCGGTTTGTCTTTAGTGGTCGCCATCATGTCGGCACGATTTCGAACTACTTGATAGCCTTTGTTTTGAAAATCGCCAAACAAATCTCGTTTGTCTTTGCGTTTGCTGGCGTCAAAATATTCCAAGCCACCGCCCATCATTACATCAAAATGAATGTCTAAATACTTTTCGGCAATTTCTTCTTGTCCCTTTCTGCTTTTGCTGTTCACACAAAATCCTGAAGGCGTCGCATGTGTAATGGGAACTGTGGTAACACAGCCCGCCATTTTTCCAACTTTTTTGAATTTCTGCCAAATCGGTAAATATTCTTCGCCATTGACTCCAACGCAAATCGAACCGTTATTCACCCGAAAACCAGAACCCCAAGAGGAACTTCCGGCAGCGGAATCAGTAACAATCGAATTCGCAGAAGCGGTTTCCATTAAAGCCCGAGTAACACGATTGTCTTTATACAATTGAATCCAATGCGAACTTCTTCCCAACTTGCGGTTGCTATAAATATCGGCCATGCCCAAAGTGCCTGAACTCATGCCGTCACTCACTAAAAAAATAATATTTTTGGCTTTTTTGTTCTTCTTGAACGTATCAAAATCTAAAGGTTGTGCCGTGCTTTGAAACGGATTGATCAAGGTGGATCCAATGGTAATTAGCGTGCCGTTTCTTAAAAATTTCCTTCTGTCCATAAATAGTGGTTTTGCTTTGGTAAATTTGAATTCAAAGATAGAAAACTTGCGGATTTGAATGGCAATTATTCTGTCGTAAATCGATAACTCAAAAAGGAAACCTATCTTTGGAGGTGATAATGTAAATTTGAATCCGATGAAGCGATTGTTAGCACTTTTATTTTTACTTCAATTTACGATAATTAGCGCTCAAATTTGGCCTTCACAAACTTGGTCATCAGCCACTAATTTGACTAATGTTATGAGTTCAAGCGGTATTCAAGACTTAAGCGGCTTACATTTTAATCCCGTCAACAATCGGTTGTATGTTGTTCAGGATACCGGAAACCTTCGCGTATTGCAATGGAATCCAATGAACAACACGTTTTCTCAAATAGCAGATAAGACTCTTTCCGGCGGTCCAGAAGGTATCACGCAAGCGAATTTGTATGCGAATGAATTTTACGTCATCGACGAAAACAATTACCAAATTAAACGTTACACGCACACGGCAAATTTTTCAACAGTAAATTTGTACAAGCACTGGAATTTGTTGTTGGCACCTTCTACCATGACGGATACTGGAAATACCGGACCCGAAGGCATCGTTTTTATCCCCGACAGTTACCTTGCAGCCATTGGGTTTATCAGCCAGCAAACAGGGCAAATGTATACGTCGGTTAAAGGTTTGGGTGGCTTGTTTTTCGTTGCCAATCAAGATGCGGGCTATGTTTGGGTGTATGATTTGAATCCGAATTCCAATGACGATTTTGCTTTCGTAGGGAAATACAAAACCAACCGAACGGAAAGTTGCGATCTGGCTTTCGATAGAAGTACTGGGTTACTCTATATTTTACACAATATTTCCGGAAGCAATAGTTTGGAAGTAACGGATTTGACCACTTACGTCACTAATGCAGGGAATCGAAAATTCTTCATTGCCAACGATTACGATCTTCCAAACACGAGTGACGCTAATGACAATATTGAAGGTTTCGCGCTAACTCCAAAATGTGGAACTACGGCAACCGCTGGTGCTTGGCTATGCCGAGACATTGAAAGCTCTGATCCTGCAATAATGGAACAAGACGTTTTGCGCTGGTTTACTCCATATGTACCCGCTGGAACTTGTACGCCTTTGGCTAATGAAAATTTTGAAAAATCTGCTGCGATTGTAGTGGCTCCAAATCCCGCCAATGATCAAATTTCAATAAATGGAAATTTTGATGTTGGTGCAATCAAATTGTACAATGCACTAGGGCAACTCGTACTTGAAAAAGAGAATTTTAAAACTGGAAATTTGGATGTCTCGGAACTGTCTTCAGGTTTGTATTTAGTAGAACTAAGAAGCAACGATACCCTTTACCAAACGAAATTTTTGAAAAAGTAATTAAGCCAATTTGATCTGATTTTTCAACAAATCTTCAAAAGTTTCTCGTTCCCGAATCAAAATACCTTGACCGTCTTTCCACAAAACTTCAGCGGGTTTGTAGCGCGAATTGTAATTTGATGCCATCGAAAAACAATAAGCACCGGCATTTCTAAAACACAAAATGTCACCTTCTTTAATTTCGGAGATTTGGCGGTTGTTCGCAAAAGTGTCGGTTTCGCAGATATAACCCACAACCGTATAGAAGCGCTCTTTTCCTTTAGGGTTTGAAATGTTCTCGATATAATGCTGCGCTCCGTAAAACATAGGGCGAATCAAATGGTTGAAACCACTATCAATTCCAGCAAAAACAGTAGATGTCGTTTGTTTCACTACATTGACTTTTGCTAAAAAGAAACCGGCTTCACTCACTAAAAACTTCCCTGGTTCGAATGCCAATGTTAGCGGACGACCGTATTCTTTTTCAAAGGCATTGAATCGTTTGGATAATTTTCTTCCAAATTCTTCAATATTGGTTTCGATATCGCCTTTTTTGTAGGGCACTTTGAAGCCGCTTCCAAAATCTAAAAAGTCTAAAGTTTTGAAATGGGTGGCCGCATCAAACAAAATTTCAGCTGCATACAAGAAGACTTCAATATCTAAAATATCAGAACCTGTGTGCATGTGAATGCCATTGATGTGCATGCCTGTATTCTCCACAATCCGCAACAGATGAGGCATTTGGTGAATGGAAATTCCGAATTTGCTATCAATATGGCCAACTGAAATATTAGTATTGCCACCAGCCATCACGTGAGGATTGATCCGAATGCAAACGGGAACTGTAGGATGCTTGGTTCCGAAATGCTCCAAAACCGAAAGATTGTCAATATTAATTTGAACGCCCAATTGCGCGGCCTCTTCAATTTCTTCAAAGGAAACGCCGTTTGGAGTGTAAATAATTTGATGGGGTTCGAATCCAGCATACAAGCCCAATTGCACTTCTTGAATTGAAACCGTATCCAAATTGGCGCCCGTATTTTTCAAAAGTTGCAAAATCGCCACATTCGACAAAGCCTTAACGGCGTAGTTGATTCGAACCCGTTCCACTTTTGAAAAGGCGGCGGTTAAACGGTGGAATTGCGATTCAATTTTAGCGGCATCATAAACATACAATGGACAACCGAATTGTTCGGCTAAGGCAGCAAGTTCTTTTGGTTGCATGGAATTCTTTTTTACAAATTTACCAATCTATATCGGTTCATCAAAGGAATCCGAACACTATTGAAGGTAACGTTGTAGTGCGCTTTTAGAATTTATAAATTGGGCAAGTCGCCGTTTCCTTTAGTGGGTAAATTGGAATAACCCATCAAATACAAATCGACGGCTCTAGCGGCTTCACGACCTTCCGAAATGGCCCAAACAATTAAAGATTGGCCACGACGCATATCGCCAGCCGTAAAAATATTCGGAATATTCGTTTGATAATTAGACGCCTTAAAGTTGTTTCGAGCATCGATTTCAATTCCGAGTTGCTCGCTCAATGTTTTTTCTGGACCAGTAAATCCGAGCGCTAATAAAGCCAATTCGCAAGGCCATACTTTTTCAGAACCTTCTTTTTCGATAAGTTCTGGACGTTGACCAGGCACCATTTTCCAAGCGACTTCGACAGTCTTTAAACCAACTAATTCGCCTTTATCATTGCTTATAAATTCTTTGGTATTAATAAGCCAATTTCTATCGCAGCCTTCTTCATGAGAAGACGAGGTTTTGAGTTGCATCGGCCAAAACGGCCATGGAGTGGTTTCGCTTCTTCCAACGGGAGGTTTAGGCAAGATTTCAAAATTCGTTACCGATTTAGCTCCTTGTCGGTTTGAGGTTCCAATGCAATCCGAACCCGTATCTCCACCACCAATTACAATTACGTTCTTACCGGTTGCTTTGATTTGGTCGGGAATAACTTCGCCATACAAAGCTTTGGTTTGTTGTGTTAGAAAGGTCATCGCTTGCACCACGCCTTTGCTTTCAGCACCTTTGGTAGGCAAACTTCTTCGATCTGTTGCTCCACCACACAAAACGATGGAATCAAAAGCTTTCAATTCTTCGGCACTGAAATTGACACCCACATGAACATTCGTTTTGAAAACAATGCCTTCGGCTTCTAAAATGGCAACTCGTCGGTCGATAATGGCTTTTTCCAATTTGAAATTCGGAATGCCATACCGCAACAAGCCACCAATAGCGTTGTCTCTTTCGAAAACAGTAACGGTATGTCCGGCGCGATTCAATTGTTGTGCAGCCGCCAGACCAGCGGGACCAGAGCCTACTACCGCAACGGTTTTTCCGGTTCTCACTTCGGGAGCTTGAGGTTTGATCCATCCTTCGGCAAAGCCACGTTCTACTATATTCTTCTCAATATTTTCGATAGCAACTGGCTCGCTAATGATACCTAAAACACAAGATTTCTCACAAGGCGCAGGGCAGAGACGACCTGTAAATTCTGGGAAGTTGTTAGTGGCTTGTAAAATTTCAAGCGCACTTTGCCATTCTTCTTGATGCACCATGTCGTTGAAATCCGGAATCAAATTCCCCAACGGGCAGCTGCTGTGGCAAAACGGAATCCCACAATCCATGCAACGAGAACCTTGTTCTTTGAGTTTGTCTTTGGGTAACGGAATTGTAAATTCGTTATAATTCACTACGCGTTCAGCGACGGCAATATTGTTTTCATCAGCTCGGCTGTATTCTTTAAATCCACCAATCTTTCCCATATTCTTATGCTATTAATGCGGCTATTTGTTTTTCTTCGGACAAGCGTTGCAATGCTTTTTTATAATCAGTTGGCATTACTTTAATAAAGTTTTTTTGTTGGTTTTCCCAATCGTCTAACATTCTTTTGGCTAGCGGACTGTTGGTATACATCGAGTGGTTTTTAATCAAACGACGAAGTCTTAATACATCGGCCTCTTCTAAAGTTTCTAAGGCAACCATTTCCATGTTGCACAAGCCTTTTTCAAATTGCTTTTGATCGTCAAAGACATAAGCAATTCCACCGCTCATGCCCGCTGCGAAGTTGCGTCCTGTTTTGCCTAAAACTACAACAGTTCCTCCGGTCATGTATTCGCATCCATGATCTCCAATTCCTTCTACGACCGCCGTCGCTCCAGAGTTCCGTACACAAAAGCGTTCTCCTGCGATTCCATTAATGTATGCCTCGCCCGTAATTGCGCCATACAAAGCAACGTTACCAATAATGATATTTTCTTCCGGTTTGAAGGTAGCCGTTGGTGGTACTTTGATAATTAGTTTTCCGCCAGAAAGTCCTTTTCCTAGGTAATCATTACAATTGCCATGAATCTTAAAAGACAAACCATTGGTAGCAAAAGCGCCAAAACTTTGCCCAGCTGATCCTTCAAAATCGATTAAAATAGTATCGTCGGGCAATCCTTGAGCGCCGTATATTTTCGAAATTTCATTGCTTAGTATGGCTCCAACAGAGCGGTCTGTATTTTTAATCTCGAAGTTAATTCGGGTTTTTTCTTTTCGATATATAGATGGAATAGCGGCTTTGATGATTTCAAAATCAAGGACGTGATCCAAATGATGGTCTTGGGAAGTGGTATTGCAATTCGGAACTTCTTTGGCTTTTTCTGGTTTGTAAAGTATCGACGATAAGTCTAAACCGTTGGCTTTATAATGTTGAATCGCTTTGTT
>Ga0209023_10000218_pt1 | contig 98886 bp, 70 predicted proteins | sample LakOneMetagenome_FD_187468 | JGI IMG/M metagenome (GOLD analysis project Ga0209023, IMG submission 187468) | Freshwater and sediment microbial communities from Lake Erie, Canada (SPAdes) (version 2) | ecosystem: Environmental > Aquatic > Freshwater > Lentic | place: Lake Erie, Canada...
TATCGTCCAGGGCCTATTGCTTACATCCCGAGTTTCATTAAAAGAAAGAATGGAGAAGAGCCTATTGAATATGATTTAGAAGCTTGCGAAGAATTACTAAAAGACACTTACGGAATTACGGTTTACCAAGAACAGGTAATGCTTTTGTCGCAAAAACTAGCCGATTTTTCAAAAGGCGATGCCGACGTTTTGCGAAAAGCCATGGGGAAAAAGCAACGCGATGTCTTGGATAAAATGAAACCCAAATTCATCAGTCAAGCCGCTGCAAAAGGGCACGCTGAAGATAAGTTGGAGAAAATTTGGAAGGATTGGGAAGCGTTTGCCGAATATGCCTTCAACAAATCGCATTCCACCTGCTATGCTTGGATAGCCTACCAAACCGCCTACTTAAAGGCGAATTATCCGGCAGAATATATGGCAGCTGTTTTATCAAACAACATGAGCGATATCAAACAAGTATCGTTTTTTATGGAAGAATGCAAGCGCATGGGATTGGAAGTTTTAGGCCCGGATGTGAATGAGTCGTTTTACAAATTTACCGTTAACGAGAACTACGCGGTTCGTTTCGGAATAGGCGCAGTAAAAGGAGTCGGAATGGCCGCTGTGCAAACCATAGTAGAAAACAGAAAAGACGCCAAATACAAATCGATTTTTGATTTAGCCAAGCGCATTGATCTGCGAGCCGCCAATAAAAAAGCCTTTGAAAATTTAGCTTTAGCTGGAGGTTTTGATTCTTTTTTAGGAACCACAAGAGCACAATATTTTCATGAGGAAGGTGATGGGATTACTTTTTTAGAAAAGGCGATTCGCTACGGTGCCAAGTTTCAAGAAAATGAAAATTCATCTCAAGTGAGTTTGTTTGGCGAAGCCAGCGATGTTCAAATACCAGAGCCCATTGTACCGCCTTGCGAGGATTGGAGCACGATGGAGAAATTGGCAAAAGAAAAAGAAGTAGTTGGAATCTATATTTCGGGGCATCCCTTGGATGATTACAAATTTGAAATGCAGTATTTCTGCAACGCCAAGTTAGAGGCAATGAAGAATTTGGAAAACTATATCAACAAAAATTTGACTTTTGGCGGTATCATTACGAACGTGCAGCATCGTGTAGCCAAAAATGGAAAAGGTTGGGCTTCTTTCATGATGGAAGGGTATGATGAAAGTTTTGAGTTCCGAATTTTTGGGGAAGAATATCTCAAATTCCGTCACTTCTTAATTCAAAATAATTTTACGTTTATTAAGGTGATGGTAAAAGAAGGCTGGGCTGACAAAGAAACGGGTAAAAAAGGTGAACCTAGAATGCAGTTCTTGTTGGTGCAATATTTACAAGACGTATTGCCTACGTTTGCTAAGAAATTAATCATTCATCTTAATATTAAGGAAGTACAATCCGAATTGATAACCAAATTGCATACGGTTTTTCAATCCAACCAAGGCGATCATTCCGTCGCTTTTGAAGTGTTGGAATTGGAAACAACGAAACGAATGGTGGCACCTATTGTTCCGGTAATCATAGAAAACGAAGAAGCTGAATTTGATGTAGCCACCGAACTAAGACTAGAAGAAGAACCCGAAATCAGTATTCCAACGGAAGTTGAGGAAACGAAAATTATTACCCGATTGTCGATGCCAAGTCGGAAATTAAAAATAAAAATCTCTGGCGAGCTCTTGCAAGAACTCGAAAAAATGCAAATCAATTTTAAATTGAATTAAACAAAAAACCCGAAGAGATTGTCTTCGGGTTTTTTGTTTAATGACTTTATATTATTGCAATTTAGCCAACCAATAAGAGGCATTCAAATGCAAACGAGAGTGATTTCCTGTTAGGTCGGTCCACCCAAAATATAAGGTATCGCTTGGATTTCCAGTTCCGTCATCTGCGGGAGAGCTATCGGTTAATAGCACAACACGTCCTGCAAAATAAGTTGCCGAAGCACACATTACTTTCGTGGTACTTGTTTTAGCAACTGCATTTTGCCAGAACAATCCTTTTGCAGTAGCATTAGCAGTAGTATTTAATTTGATAGTGGCGCCATTGCTGAATTTCAATTTAGTAACAGCACCTGCAGAACCATTTAAAATAGTGTTGGTTGGATCTACTAAAACATTCGTTGAAGTTTCCGAAATATTGGTCAACTCAACGGTCAGACCAAACGGATTGGCTTGCACGCTATTGTTTGAAAATAAATCATTCCAAATAGCAGGAGAATCTTTACCATCGTTGTTTCTGTCCGAAACATTGTGGTCGGCAATCATGAACAAACCACCACCATTCTTAACAAAATTTACAATGGCCGTTTTTTGAGCTGCAGTAAATAATGTATTCGGTTCATCCACTACAAAAACATCGTATTTAGATAAATCTTGAGCGTTTGTGGTGCTGCCATAAGTGATGCTTCCTCCAGACACAATTGATTCAACGCTATGGCCTTGTTTGGCTAAAGCAATTCCCCAAGAAGACAATCCGCCTTGCCAATAGGTTTCTGGCGTTGTAGCGGTCACTCCAGTGATAGAAGGCGAAGGAAAACGAAGCGGCGTTCCACTACTGTTTTCAGAAATAATCCAATCGGCGTTTCCTGCATTTTCTGCTTTCGAAGCATCAAAAAGGAATTTTTTAGGAGTAGCTGAAATGGCTGCCACTCTCTGAGCAGGAGAAGAAGAATCGGAAGGATTGGTTGCCGTTTCATTGTCTTTAGAACATGAAAAAATGGAAAGTACAAAAGCAAAAGCGAGGATCGTTTTTTTGAATACTATCATTGGAAATGGGTTTAGATTAGTTAATTATTAGTACTAGTTTATGCTACAAAATATAAAACACAACCTAACAAAATTAAAATTAAAATTAAAGTAGCGGCTGATAAATTAAAAAATTAATCAAAAATTAATAAAACAAAAAGAAATAAATGGAGAATTTGGCAAAACAGTAGCGGAAGGGTTTTTTTTAAGAAATCAGTTTTGGATGATACCGTTATAAAGAAAACTGATTTTTAAACGAATTCAATTCGAATTTAATCCCTAATTTTGTTCATCAATAAATAAAAATATTTTTATGGCTTTAGCAATAACCGATGCTACTTTTGATGAAGTAGTATTAAAATCAGATAAACCAGTAATGGTTGACTTTTGGGCAGCATGGTGCGGTCCGTGTAGAATGGTTGGACCAATCATCGACGAAATTAGCGAAGAATTTGCTGGAAAAGCAGTTATCGGAAAAGTCGATGTAGATGCTAATCAAGAATTTGCTGCAAAATACGGAGTGCGAAACATTCCAACGGTTTTGGTTTTTCAAAATGGGGAAGTAGTCGGACGTCAAGTTGGAGTAGCGCCAAAACAAACTTATGCTGATAGTTTGAACGCTTTGTTGTAACTAAAAGAAATAGATTATAAAGAAAAGGCTCGATGGAAATCGGGCTTTTTTTATGGAAAAATTAAGGTAAATGTAGTCCCGAAATTCTCTTTCAAATCAACCTCAATTTTGCAATCAATGGCTTTGGCCAAATCGCGAATGAGATGCAACCCCAAACCAGTTTTGATGCCGACTACTTCCGTTTCATCATATAAAGCCCGGAATTGTTCTTGACTTCCACCAGGGCCATTGTCGGTAATTGATAAGTAAGATTTCTCATTTTCTTCCCAAGCTTTCCAAACGATTTTTGCATTTTCAACTTTTTCTATCGCTTTAATGGCATTTCCGGTAAGATTTCGAATTATGGTTTTCAGGTAATTTTCGTCCGTATTTAATTCGAGATGCTGTAAATTTTCGAAGACTATTTTTATGTTTTCCTCGCTAGAGAAGTGCTTTTTGGTGTCATCAAAAAGTGATTCTATGAGCACGATTTTGGGTTCTGTTTTAAAATTTTCCATTTGACTTTTACTCCACAACAACATATCTTCCATTGAAGAGAGTAGATTTTCAGCCGAGTTGATGGTCTTTTCTTCAATTGAAGTTTTCGTCGCATCATCTAACAATTCGGGATTTTCCCGTTGTAGGTGTAAAAAGTGAATCAGGTTGTACACCGGACTGCGCAAGTCGTGATTTAAAATACTGAAAAATCGCGTTTTAATTTTATTGGCTTGGTCGAGTTCGTTGTTTTTTTCTTCCAGATTGAGGTTTAAATTTTGCAATTTTTTATTGATTTTTCTACGATTGTAACTTTGGTGAAAAAGCAAACCTCCAATAATTCCTAACAATACCAATCCAAGAATCAAAAACCATTTCTGTTTTTCTTTCGCTTCCAGTTGCAGTTTGTTGATTTTAATTTCACGATCGCGAAGCTCGATGGCCCTTTTGTCTTCCAGATTTTTGATGGTTTCTTTATTGTCCGAATTGAAAATAGAGTCTTTATAGATACTGGAATTTTCAAAAGATTGCAAAGCACTTTTGTAGTCACCGCGCAGTTTGTAAACCTGTGTAATACTCGAGTAATCATAAACCAAATCACGATTGCTGTTGAGGAGTTGGTGCAACTTGATGGCCTTCTTTAGATTGGAAATCGCACTATCCAAAAGTATGATATTGTTATGATTTGCTTTAGCTTTTTCGATGAAGGAATCCCCTAAAACGCCATAATTAAAAGCAATTCCCTGCTTGTCCTCGGGGCCTTGAGCCATAGCTCTTAAAGACAATTGACAATTGTTAATCGCTTTATCGTAATCATTTAAATTATAATAAAGAAGTCCAATGTCAGAAAGAATCCGTGCTTGTAACGCTTTATTTCCAGCGTTTTTACTCAAGGTATTTGCTTTTTCATAATAGAATAAGGTTTTTTGCGATTGCTTTAAGCTATTGTACACACTTCCCAAATTTCTATATACAATCGCCAAATCCGTTTCGTTTCCAATTTGTTCATTACTGATTGCGGCTTTATTGAAGTAGTCTATGGCTTTAGAATAGCTTTGAAGACCATAATATATTGATCCGATATTGGCGGCTATTTTTGCAATTCCCTTCTTATCTTCTAAACTTTCGTCAATTTTTAAAGCTTTGTAATAAAAGGCTAAAGCTTTTGAATAGTTGCTTTTATAAATGTAAATGCCTCCAATATTTTGGTAGGATTTGCTCCTCATTTTCTTATTGGTACTTAATAGCGATTGGTTGAAATAGCCCAGCGCTTTCTCGTAATTGAAAGAAGCATTATAAATCGTGCCGAGATAAAAATTAGATTTAGCGATGCCTTCTTTCCAATGTAGTTTTTTGGAAAGCTCCATCGCTTTTCGATTGTAAAAAAAAGCTTTTGTAGTATCGGAATCAATATAAAAAAGCCCTGATTTATGAAGTAGATTCACTTTCAAAGTGTCTTCTTTCATGCTTCGTAAAGAGAGTAACAGTGAATCGATAGCGGTTGGTTTCTGTGCAAACAGGAATGATGGTAGAAAGAGAAGCAATAGAAACACTTTTTTATTCATAGCAACTGTTTTACACTTTCTTTATAACTTCTGCCCACTGGAATAATAGCGTTATTGCTCAGCATAATTTCTTGAGCATATATTTTTTTTACAAATTGTTTTTGAATAGCAAAACTGCGGTGAATTCTGGTAAAGGATTGGAAAGGATCCTGTTTCAACAACGAACCAATATTTGACCAAACACAATGTTTCTTTTGAGAAGTAACTAAAAAGGTGTAATCTTTCAAAGCTTCTAAATACAAAATGTCATAGAGGTTTATTTTTGATTTCTCGGCACCTTCTTTAATGAAAACCGTATTTTCTCCAAAACTCAACTCGAACAAATTTGCTTTTTCTTTAATTTCTAAGAACTGTTCAATTCGTTGCATTGCTTTTTCGAATCGGTCTAATCGAACGGGTTTTACAATAAAATCTAAGGTTTCCAATTCGAAACTCTCTACGGCATATTCTGCATGACCGGTGATAAAAATACAAACAGGAACTTCCATCGCTTTTTTTCTCAATTCAACACCGTTAGCCCCGGGCATATCAATATCTAAGAAAAGAATATCAACCGTGGTTTTCTCAATGATTTCAATCGCTTCTTCAGCAGATTTATAAGCGCCAATAATATTGAGTTGCGGAAATTTTTTAGCAAAGGCAACGACCATAAGTCGATCAACATCTTCATCGTCAACGATAATGCAGTTCCAAGTTTTCATTTGAATGGCTTTGTCTTTCAAAAATATAAATTTTTTTGTTAGAATAAGTCGATAGTATAATATAAATGTCGTTGGTATAAAATTCTCATTTCACGCTATTTAAATGTCCAATTTTGCTCAAAATAAGACATTATGAAAACGGTTTTTAGTATTGCAATTTTACTTTTTTTCATTCACAGCCATGCGCAAGTGGGCATCAACACTGCTTCACCCGATGCACAATTAGACATAGAAGCGAGCGATATTACCACGCCTTCCAATACAGACGGATTGCTTATTCCGAGAGTGAATGCTTTTCCGGCTGTTAATCCTAACGCAGCACAACAAGGAATGATGCTGTATCTGATGATTACATCAGGAGCAAATGCGCCGGGTTTTTACTATTGGGATAACCTTACGACCAGTTGGATAGGAATATCGTCAACGGCGAATGGTGATAAGGATTGGTATAAAGTGGGAACAACATCGGCTCCATCGTCTATTGCAGACGATATGTTTCATGATGGGAAAGTGGGTATAGGAAATGCTACTCCAAGTTCTAAGCTCCATGTGATGAGCAATTCCTCGGGCATGACTCCAAATCTGAATGCGATTGCCACTATAGAAAGCAGCGGTCCTGCCTATTTGAATTTGCTATCGGGTGACGAGTCGGGAGTTTTATTTGGGGCTAATGGCAATGCTACGAACGGAGGTATAGTTTATAATCCAAGTGCTTTACCGAACAGTATGCTTTTACGAACTAATGGAAATGTGAATAGAATGGTTATTTCTAATGATGGCAATATTGCACTTGGGGGTTTTATTCCCACACTTCCGCTTCAATTTCCCTCTTTACTGGGAGATAAACTTTCGTTGTACGGTGTTGCAGGACCTCATTATGGTTTTGGAATTCAAGGCAATTTGATGCAAATTCATTCTGATCTTGTTGGTAGCGATATTGCTTTTGGTTACGGCAGCAGTGGCTCTTTTACAGAAGGTGTCCGAATTAGAGGCAATGGGAACGTTGGAATTGGAATCGCAGCTCCGGATTATCCATTACAATTCAAGACTGCCTTGGGAGATAAAATATCTTTATACGGAGGAACCGGAGCGCACTATGGTTTCGGAATTCAAGGCTCTTTATTACAAATGCATTCTTCTTCTGTGGGTAGTGATATTGCATTTGGATACGGAAGCAGCGCGGCTTTTACCGAAAACATGCGTATCAAGGGAAATGGAACTGTTGGTATAGGAGTAGCCAATCCGCAAACCAAACTTCATGTAAGAAGCGGTTCTACTGGAATGGCGCCCAATCCCAATGCGTCTGAAACAATTGAAGATGATGATTTTACCTTTTTAAATATTTTGTCAAATCAAGAATCTGGAGTATTGTTCGGAACGCAAGGTATTTCTACAAGCGGAGGTATTGTTTATAGTCCGGCAAGTATGCCCAAATCGCTCCAGTTTAGAACCGATAACAATCTAACGCGAATGACGATTTCAGATGTTGGTAATGTGGCTATAGGTAATTTTAAAGCAGATTTCCCCCTTCAGTTTGGTGGTGGTACTGGAGATAAGGTTTCCTTTTTTGGCGGTCCAGGAGCTCATCACGGAATAGGTATTCAAGATTATTTATTACAAATCCATGGTGGAATAGCTTCTGATGATATCGCTTTTGGTTACGGAACCAGTGCTGCTATGACCGAAGTGATGCGTATTAAAGGAAATGGCAACGTTGGTATTGGAACTTCAGCCCCGGCCTTTCCACTTCAGTTTAAATCATCCATAGGGGATAAAATTTCATTATACGGAGGCGCAGGCAGTCATTATGGTTTTGGTGTTCAAGGAAACTTGCTCCAAATACATTCTGATCTTGTAGGTAGCGATATCGCTTTTGGATATGGTAGCAGCGGTTCTTTTACCGAAGGTTTCCGCATTAAAGGGAACGGGAATGTTGGTATTGGATTAAATAATCCACAAACCAAACTTCATATTAGAACCAACTCGACAGGTATGACGCCCAATCCGTTTGCGCAGACTATTATTGAAAACAATGATTTTACATTCCTGAATTTATTGTCAAATCAAGAAAGTGGCGTTGTGTTTGGTTCTGCCGGTGTTGCTACGAGTGGTGGGGTAATCTATAGTCCAGCTAGTATGCCGAATGCCCTTCAGTTTAGAACCAGTACCAATCTCACTCGGATGACGATTTCAGATGTGGGTAATGTTGGAATTGGCAGTTTTAAATCTGATTTTCCCCTGCAGTTTGATGGTGTTTTAGGAGATAAAATATCGCTCTTTGGCGGAGCCGGTAATCATTATGGATTCGGAGTTCAAAGCACATTGTTTCAAATTCATTCTGCGACTGTGGCAGATGACATTGCTTTTGGTTATGGAACCAGCGCTTCATTTAACGAAAAAATGCGCATCAAAGGAACTGGCAAAGTGGGAATTGGAACCGCAGCACCAACGGCGGAATTAGAGGTAAACGGGTTTACCAAATTGGGTTCAACAGCGCCAGCGGTAAAAATGATTAAACTTACGGGGACTACCAGCAATTCCCAAGGAGGATTTGTCCAAGTTGTTCACGGGCTGACAAGTTCGAAGATCTTATCTGTGACTGTTTTAGTAGAGTATAGCTCCGGGAATTCTGTGCCACCTTCTTACACCGGTTCTACGGGCTATGAGTACGACTACTACATTTCAGCGACGAGTGTTGTTGTATGGAATAAAGCCACTAATTCAGGGAATATTTTATCTAAACCAATACGAGTTTTGGTGACGTATGAAGAATAGGATTTTAGGCCAATGAAAGCACAAAAGTAGTTCCTTTATTTGCCTTGGTTTTAACTTCAATTTTACAATCAATCGCTATAGCCAAATCGCGGATCAGATGGAATCCCAAACCACTTTTGATTCCGACAACCTCTGTCTCGTCGTATAAAGCCTTGAATTGTTCTTGACTTCCTCCCGGACCATTGTCGGTAATTGATAAATAAGACTTCTCATTGACTTGCCAAGCTTTCCAAATGATGCAAGGATTTTCGGTTTTGCCAAGTGCTTTTATGGCATTTCCAGTCAAATTCCGCATGATGGTCTTTAGGTAATTCTCGTCGGTAGCAACAGCAATGTCGTCGAAATTTTCAAATCGAATTTTAATTTTTTCTTCGCTTTCAAAATGGTTTTGAATGTCTTTAAAAATCGAGGCTATGGCAATCATTTTAATTTTAGGTTCAAAATTTTCCATTTGCCCTTTACTCCACAATAAGATATCTTCCATCGAAGTCAAAAGATTTTCGGCACCGGCTATTGTTTTGTTTTCTAGTCTTTGTTTGCTTTCTGAATCTAATAGTTCTGGACTTTCTTTTTGTAGGTGTAAGAAGTGAATTAAGTTTGAAACCGGACTCCGCAGATCGTGATTTAAAATACTAAAAAATCGTGTTTTGGTTTTATTGGCCTGATCGAGTTCGGTATTTAAAAGTTGGAGTTTTTCATTGACTTTCTTTCGATTTTGACTTTGATAGAAAAGCAAACTTCCGATGATGCCAAGCGATAGAATTCCGAAAATCAGATACCATTTTTGTCTGGTTGCATTATTTATTTCTAGATTTTTAATAGTGTTTTGTGCCGAAAGCGTCGCTATTTCTTGTTTTTTATTATTGTTTTGATATTTCGCTTCCATCTCTGCGAGATTCTTTTTTGCTTTTTCTGCCAATAAAGTTTCTTGAAGTTTCGAGAAGGCATTCATGTGAAAATAGGCTTTTGCGGTATTTCCCATGCCGGCATAAGTATCCGCCAGTAATTTTTGTAAGTTGCTATTCGATTCGGGCGAATCTTCTTTAATAATAGGCTCAACCGTCAGTAAGAAAGGAAGTGCTTTTGAATACTGTTTTTGCTGTAAATAAATCTTTCCAAACATTTGGTTCACCTGTGCTTTCGTAAAATCACTAGCGTGTTGAACAGTAAAGGGTTTGGCATGGTTGGCATAAAAAAGTGCTTGTGAGTTCTTTTTTTGATTTAAATAATAATCGGCAAAAAGTAAATCGCTTTCGATTAGGTATTCAAAACAATCGCTTAAGGTAGTTGTTTTTAAAAAAGCATTAAAATCTTGGTAGCGTTTTTGAGCCGAAGGTAATTCGTTCTGTTTCAAATAAATCGATATGAAATCTTTATGAACTGCCGCAACTCCTTCTTTGTACTTTTGAATGTAAGGTTCGCTTTCTCTTAAATAGTCCAAACCTTTTGGTAAATTTTGCATGGTCACAAACAATTCCGCCGCATTTACCAATTGCACGCCGTAATTGATGGTGTCGTTGAAGTCACCTTTACTCAGATAGAGTTTCCGACCTTTTATGCCTTCTAGGAGATTTTGCAATCCAATTTCATAGTGACCGATGCTGATGTAGTAATCGGAAATTTCTTGAAAAAGTTTGCTTTTATTCAAGCCATTTTTAGAAGTGTCAATTACGTGTTGTAATTCTTTTAAAACCCTTTCCCTTTTGGATGTGTAGCCATAATTCTTGTAACAGATTATTAAACTTTTCAATGCTTGAACCACCCGATTGTTGTTGTGAGCCAATCGCGCTAATTGTTCCGATTTTTCAAGATAATGCGATATACTATCGGTTTCAGTGCCATAATCGAAAGAAGTTCCGATATAGAAAGTGAATAGAGATTGGTTGTAATAATCTGTTTTTGGAGTCATGGCGATTCCTTTTTTCGCAACAGCTCGCAGTTTTTGATAGTTTTCTACACTTAAAAAAGCGTCACAATAATTTGCCCAGGCTTGAAGTTTTTCTTTTGAAGTTTTGAATTTTGAAAGATCAGGTTCTTTTTGAGCGAAGGCGACACTGGCACAAAAGAAGCAAAAAAGCATCCAAACGACTTTCATAAAATCAGGTTTAAATTGTCTTTGTAGCTTCTGCCAATCGGAATTAAAACGCCGCTATTCAAGACGATTTCAGTAGCACTAATCTTTTGAATGAATTGCTTTTGAACGGCAAAACTTCGATGCGTTCTGATAAAAGATTGAAAATGATTTTCCTTCAATACGTTGCCAATGCTCGACAAAACACAGTGCCTTTTTTGCGAAGTGACAATCAAAGTGTAATCTTTCAATGCTTCGAGATATAGAATATCGTGTAGTTTTATTTTGGTTTGTTCGTGGCCTTCTTTGATGTAAATCGTATCGCCACCAATACTCGATTCGAATAGCAACGCTTTGTACCTGATTTCCATAAATTCCTCGATGCGTTTGACGGTTTGCGTAAAACGATCTAGTTTTAGAGGTTTGACTATAAAATCTAGCGTATCCAATTCGAAACTTTCTACCGCATGTTCGGGATGAGCGGTGATAAAAATGCATACGGGAACTTCGACTGCTTTTTTTCTTAATTCCAATCCACTTTCAGCAGGCATATCGATATCTAAAAAAAGCACATCGATTTTGTTTTTTTGCAGTTCAGGCAATGCTTCGTTCGCCGAAGCAAAAACACCAACAACCTGCAGTTGAGGAAATTTTTTTGCAAACGAAAGTACCGTCAAGCGATCGATTTCGTCGTCGTCTACAATAAGACACTGTAATTTTTCCATAGCAAATTGGAGTTGAATCAAATATATAAAAATTTAGCATTCAAAAAATACAGTCGTTCGTCTATTTAAATGTGCATTGGTCTATTGGTGGTTTTTTATCCAGCAAACTAGTAGCAACTTTGAACATAAATTCAAAGTCATGAAAAAAATAGTGCTGTTTTTAAGTTTGTGTTGTTTTGCTGTTGATGGACTTTCACAAGTGGGAATCAACACCGCTTCGCCCGATGCACAGCTCCAAATTAAATCAAGCAATCAAGCCACACCTGCCAATACTGATGGGATTTTAATTCCTAAAATCGATGCGTTTCCCGTCGTCAATCCAACAGCGGCGCAACAAGGCATGATGGTGTATCTTACCACACTTTCGGGAGGGAAAGCACCCGGATTTTATTATTGGGATAACACTGGAGTTCCGCAATGGAAAGGTATTGGTGGGAATAAAGGTTGGGAATTGACAGGTAATGCTGGTACTGATGATTCGATTAACTTTATTGGGACAACAGATTTTGCGCCACTTCGATTTCGAGTCATTAATGAAAACGCTGGTAAAATTGATGGTAACGGAAGTGGATCGGTATTTTTTGGCTTCAAGTCGGGTCAAAATGATGGTTTATATAATTCCAATGTCGCCTTTGGAAATCTATCTCTATTTACAAATACGTCAGGACAGGAAAATGTTGCCATTGGCGATACTTCAATGTATTTTAATCAGAGTGGTTCAAATAACATGGCTGTGGGCAAAAGCACCCTCAAAGCCAATACTTCTGGTTCGGCAAATGCTGCCATAGGTAGCTACAGTCTTTTTAGTAATTTATCGGGGATGAGTAATACAGCAAATGGCGGTTTTTCTCTATACAGCAACATTACGGGCAATGAAAATACAGCCATTGGAAGAAACGCAATGTACGGAGGTTCGGCGGGCAATAACAATGTGGCAGTCGGCTTTGAATCGCTTAAAGTTACAAGTGCCGATAACAATACGGCCATTGGTTATAAATCAGGAATAAACAATACTGGAGCAAATAACATTATGATAGGCGCGAATGCCTTGGCGCCTATCGCAACAGCAAGCAACCAAATGTCAATCGGGAATGTAATCTATGGAACAACAATGACTACCACCGCTTTGGGAAAAATTGGAATCGGAGAAACCGCTCCGGCCGCAAAACTTCAAATATCATCTGCAACTCCGGCAACGCCGTCAAACACCGATGGAATCCTAATTCCGAGAATTGATGCATTCCCGGCAACCAATCCGACAGCAGCGCAAAACGGCATGATGGTTTTCTTGACGACACCTGCTAACAAATCAGGTTTTTATTATTGGGACAATCCAACAACTACTTGGAAAGGCATTGGTGCGAATTCTGGTTGGGGTTTGACGGGAAATGGAGGAACTAGTGCCGCTACAAATTTTATGGGAACTACGGATGATGTTGATGTGGTTTTTAAAAGGAATAATATAAAATCTGGATTAATTTCATCAAGTAATACTGCTTTTGGTTTTAAGGCACTTTTAGGAAACACTACTGGAATTAATAACGCTGCAAACGGAGCACTCGCACTTCAGTTCAACACAATAGGTTATCAAAATACTGCAAATGGAGTTGGTGCACTTCAATGGAACACCGTAGGATTTAATAATGCTGCCTTCGGATTTGTTGCACTTTCATCAAATACAACAGGAGTTTATAATACTGCAAACGGAGTTGCTGCACTTTACGCCAACACAACGGGAGATGAGAACACAGCAAGCGGAGATGGAGCACTTCGTTATAACGAAACAGGAAATAATAATACTGCAAGCGGGACTTCTACACTACTATATAACAAAGCAGGTTCTAAAGCAACAGCTATTGGGTCAGGTGCCATGCAAAACGCCAACGATACAACCACAACTTTTGATAATGAAAACGTCGCCGTTGGTTATGAAGCATTAAAAGGTTCTCCAACTCCTGCAAATAATACAGGAAACTCAAATACTGCGATTGGGTATCAATCGCTATTTTCAAACACAACTGGAAGTTATAACACTGCAAACGGAGCAGATGCACTTTATTCAAATACAGCAGGAACGGCAAACACTGCAGTTGGAAATGCTGCGCTTGGTACAAACACTACCGGAAGTTACAACAACGCTTATGGAAATAATGCGCTTAGTTTAAATTCTACGGGAAGTTATAACGGCGCATCAGGATACGCCGCTCTTTTTCATAATACTGCAGGAGATTATAACACTGGAAACGGGTACTATGCACTCTATAGTAACACAACCGGAAGTAATAATGTGGCAATCGGAAATGCTTCCCTTCGTTCAAACGAAACAGGAATTCGTAATTCTGCAATTGGAGCCAATGCTCTTTATGATAATAAAATAGGAAATGAGAATACAGCATATGGGACTACTGCCCTTAATGATAACAAGGCAGGTTCAAGAGCAACTGCTATTGGAAATGGTGCCATGCAGCACACAAACGATACAACAACGGCGTTTGATAACTTGAATGTAGCCGTTGGTTATGAAGCATTAAGCGGTTCAATAGTATCTGCAAATAATACTGGAAACGCAAATACAGCTATCGGTTTTCAAGCACTTGCTGGAAATGCTAGAGGCGGAGATAATACTGCAAACGGAGTTTTTGCCCTGAATAGAAATACCAATGGAAACAATAATATTGCTATTGGAAATAATTCACTCTTTAGTCAAAATTTTGCTAACGGAGGAGTCGCTTTTGATACAGACAATGTAGTTGTAGGTGTTGAGGCCATGTATAGAAATAATCCAACCTCAAATTCAAATGGCCGACAAAATACCGTAATTGGAAATATGGCCATGTTTACTAATACTACAGGAAGCTATAACACCGCAATTGGTTATCAAGCATTGCAACGAAATTCTGCAGGTCTTTATAATACAGCAACCGGTCATAATTCTTTATTCTCTAGTACGGGTTCCGAGAACACTGCAAATGGAGTTAATGCGATGACCAATGCAACCTCAGGAAATTACAATACTGTAATAGGCACAAATAGTTTGTACACCAACACAGGTTCTAGTACGAATACTACATTGGGGCATTCTACGCTCTTTAGTAATGTTTCGGGGTCCGGAAACGTAGCTATAGGCTATCAAGCTGGTTATAGTGAATTAGGCTCCAACAAACTCTATATCGAAAACAGTAACTCAGCAACGCCATTAATCTATGGTGAGTTTGATAATAATCTTGTTCGAATAAACGGCAGATTAAACGGAATTTACACCCAACTAACCACAAACGGAGACAGTCAAAGTTCCATTTTTGGTTATAGAAATCGCGATTCACAAAATGACGGAACCAATTACTCCTTAGCGGGAACTAATAGAGCGGTGAGCGGTCATAATCTTTGGGGTGATGTATACACTTTTGGTGTAACCGGTCATTCCGACAATGATTTTACCAGAACTGGTGGCGTTTTAGGAAGCATCACTGGCGGATCGTATTGGAGTAGTTTGGGGTATAAAAATAGCGCCGGAACGGCTTATGGTGTTTATGCTACGGCTGCGCTAGCCACTGGCACCGGAAGATTCTCTCAACCGCAAAGAAATTCCAGTATCGGCGGTGGTTTCTATGGCGGTATGATTGGTTCTTGGAGCAAAGGAAATATCATCGGTCAAGTGAGTTCTGGGTCTTTGTTCGCTTCATACAATAGCGGTGATGAATATACCGCAGGAAGACAAATAGAACTAGTCGATACCGGCAATCAAAAAACAGCGGCATACACCGTAACTTCTACAGAAAGTGTCGTTTATAAAAAAGGTAAAATCATGCTAGCTAATGGTTTCGCAAGAGTAGATTTTGATGAAAATTATAGCCGTTTATTAGGCGAAATTCCAGTAGTAACGATCACGCCAATGGGGCAATGCAACGGACTTTACATTGATTCCATCGATCAAAAAGGATTTGTCATTAAAGAGCTCAACAACGGAACTAGTTCAGTATCGGTTTCGTGGATCGCCGTGGGTGACCGCATCGATGCGCAACAAAATAAACTACCAAAAGCGGTTGTCGAAAAAGATTTTGACGACCACATCAATGAAGTCATGTTTAATGAAAACAACAAATCTGAAAATGCCAAGGCCATCTGGTTCGACGGGAACAACCTTCAATTCGGTCAATTGCCATCTGAATTTATAGAAAAATCAACCGATAAAAAAGAATAATTATTGGAATAAAAGTGCCCTGTTTTTTAGTTTTTTTTGAGAGAAGAAGGTCTGATGAAAGTCGGACTTTTTTTATTCCCCAGATTTCCATTTCTAAACGGCCAAATTTTCAAATTTTCAAATTATCTTTGGATTATGAACATCGAATCGCAACAAGAAAAAATTTCCAGCTTTCAACATTTAGAATTGTTAGCCAATCAAGTCGTTGAAGGCTTTATTTCTGGAATGCACAAGAGCCCGTTTCACGGTTTTTCGGCTGAATTTGCCGAGCACAAAGTGTATAATGTAGGAGAAAGCACCCGACATATGGACTGGAAATTGTTTGCCAAAACCGACCGCTTGTACACCAAACGCTATGAGGAAGAAACCAATTTGCGATGCCATTTGATTATCGACAATTCGTCTTCGATGCATTATCCCAAGTTGAAAGAAAATCAAAAGTTCTTCGAAAATAAGATTGGTTTTTCTGTTTTAGCTTCGGCTGTCTTGATGAATTTGTTGAAGAAACAACGCGATGCTGTTGGTCTGAGTATTTACTCGGATACTTACGAATATTACGCTCCGGAGAAAGGCAGCGATCGCCATCACCGGATGGTTTTAAATCAATTGGAAAATCTCTTACAAAGTCCGGCACAAACGAAGACCACCGATACCATCACGTTCCTGCATCAGATTGCTGAGAAAATGCACCGCCGCTCGATGATTATCTTGTTTACCGATATGTTCCAGTCGAGCAACGAAGAAGCGCTTTTCAACGCATTGCAGCATCTAAAACACAACAAGCACAAAGTGGTGCTTTTTCATGTGGTGGATGCTAAGACTGAAATTCATTTTGATTTCGACAATGCTCCAAGAAAATTCATCGATCTTGAGAGTGGAGAAGAAATCACCTTGTTTGCCGATACGGTGAAAGAAGCCTACGAAAAAGAGGCGGAAACCTACTTTAAAAAATTGGCACAAACTTGTGCGCAGAATAAGATTCGGTACGTTCCGGTAAGTGTGGGTGCTAATTTTGAAAAGATTCTGACCACATACTTGGTTGAGAAACAATCTTTTGGTTAGTCGATAGTAATTAATAAAAATATTTTTAGCATAAACGTTTGCACATCCAAAAATCTATACTATATTTGCAACCGCAATTAAGCAGAGGTTTGGTAGTTCAGTTGGTTAGAATACATGCCTGTCACGCATGGGGTCGCGGGTTCGAGTCCCGTCCAGACCGCTAAATTGGGAAAAGGTTTTCAGAAATGAAAACCTTTTTTGCCCAATAAAAGTATCCTCTGATGCAGTTCTTCATTTAAAGAAAAGCATCCAAAATAGTTGTGTTGTTTTCGATACGCCTTTGTAAAGCGTATCACGGTTTAGTAGTTAGACCAATGAAAAGCTTTCCACTTTTGTGGATAGCTTTTTTGATTTTAGAGACATTTCAAACCTTCGTTCTTGTCTATAAAGTTATAAATAACTCAACCACCATTTTTCTTTGTGTGCTTGTTTGTAGTGATCAAATTTTTTGCACACTGGGTAAAGTAAGGCAATGACTAAAATCCAAACACCATAAACTGTAATTAAGGTAAAACCATAGCCTTTCAATGCTTCGACTCTAGTAATAAATGTTGGTAAAACCAAAGCCTGCCATCCAAATCCCGTTAGCTTAGCGGCAAAAGCGGCAAATAAATGAATCAGATAAATATGGATGATGTAATAAAAAAAAGGAACCCGCCCGAAAACGCAAAAGAAAGCAACCACTTTGCCTTTTGGTTTTTCAGCATTGGCTAAGAATATGAGGGTTCCTCCTAAGGTGATCAGTAAATAAAGCAAGGATGGCGGATATTTAGTTACGTTAAAAATGGACATTACCGTTTTAGTATTAAAGCCGTAGTTCGTCCAATGCACCAGATCGCCATATTTGTTAATAGCCACCAAAATTAAGAAAAGCATCCAACAGCCTATTCCAATACGATTCAGTATTCTTTTTCTTTTTTCGGAATCGAAAGCTGTTTCATAAAGAGAACCAAAGCAATATCCGAAGGACATGACGGCAATCCAAGGCAATAAAGAATAGGCAAAGGCAACGGTATGTCCTTCTGCAAATTCAAATTTTTGACGTTCGTGCAGCATGGCCCATAAATAGCTTCCATCGAAATGAATGGTATCTAGTAAATTATGGCCAAAAATAATCACAATGCTGAATGCCAAAATAGCATTTTTGGGAAGATGAATCAGTCCAGCCAAAACAATCATACTGATTCCTAACGACCAAATGGTTTGCAAACCAACATGCCGGAACTGAGGATCGAATTTCCAGCCAAAAGAAATAATAATTATTTCTACAAAAACCAACCAAAGCCCTCGTTTAACTAAAAAGCTTGACAACTCATTTAGAGGTTTTCGCTTTCCAATCATAAAAGCCGAAAGTCCGGCCAAGAAACTAAAAGCAGGTGCGCAAAAATGGGTGATAAATCGAGTAAAGAAAATGGGTGCTGTAGTTTGCGTTGGATCCGTTGGATCAAAAAAGAAAGCCGAATAGTGAAAATAATCCCGAGTATGATCCAAGGCCATAATCACCATCACTAAACCTTTCAGCAAGTCAATCGATTGTATTCTAGTTTTTGGAATTGTAGTCATACTTATCTTTTTTTGTGATTGGATTTTACTACTAAATACAAAGGATACGACAGCGCAGTTATGATGCTGATGACTAGAAAACTCTTTTGATCGCTATAAGCAAATCCAAAAAAGAGAACGACAGAGAACACAATCATGATTATGGAAGTGTAAGGATAGCCCCAAGATTTATGGGGTCTAGCTAAATCAGGTTCAGAAATACGCAATTTTAGTAAAGCACAATAGGCCAATCCCCAAACAATAACCGACATAAAGGTTCCTAATAAAAACAGCACTTCAAACGAACCAATACAAATGAGCATCAAGGTAAAAGAATCCGAAATTAGAAGTGCGACAATTGGAGTGCCGCCTTTGTTTACCGCAGTTCCTTTTTTAATGAAATAACCATCTCGGCTCATTCCGAATAAGATTCTGGCTGGAATCATCATAAAGGCGTTCAGAATACTAATGATAGAAAATAGGGCGATAACCGTTACTATGATGGCGCCCTTGTTTCCGAAAACAACTTTGGCAACATCGGAGGCAGCAAGCGGAGAATTGGCCAACGAAGCAACGGGCAACACATAAAAGAAAGCCATGTTTACAATTACGTAAATTAGAATTACGATGATCGCCCCAGTATAAAGTGATTTGGGAATATTTTTGCTTGGGTTTTCATCTTCTTCAGCGAAAAAACATCCAGCATACCATCCGTCATAAGTTCCTAAAACCATTTGAAGGGATTTGAAAAACCCAATGATTACTCCAATTTGCAGGACAGCAGTGCTTTCTGGAATGCGGTTAATTTTCACACCCGAATAGCTAAAACAGGCAACGATAAGCACTACAAAGCAAACAATTTTGATGACACTAGTTATTTGTTGTACCCTACTTCCATTTCTAATACCGCTAGCATGAAGTATCGTGAACGCCAGTAAAAAGGCAATGGCAATAACTGTGGTGAGGGGTTTCAAATGAGGGAATAAAATGACGACATATTCGCTAATAACTAAACAATAAAATGCAGGTGCAATGGCGTTCGTAATATAATCAAACCAACCTGTTACAAATCCGGCATAGTCTCCAAAAGCGCGTTTCACATAATTGTAAGAACCGCCCGCTTTGGGAAGCATCGTCGCCAACTCGGCATAAGATCCCGCTCCAATCAAAACATAAATCCCGCCAAGCAACCAACAAGCAATGATAAGCCAATAGTTGTCTAGCATTCCTGCTATGGCTCCAGGCGTTCGAAGGATACCAACACCAATAGTGCTTCCTACCAATATGGCGATACCAAAACTATAGCCTAATGCTTTTTTTAAGTGATGGGGTTTCGTGTTTATCATTGAGGTTTGGTTTTCTGCTTAATGGCCTTTCATTCTAAAATACCAATGTAGTATTTTTTTGAATGCAGAACGCTTTTCATGAAATTAAAAAATATCCTAATGCTAACATTAATAAGCTATTAGCTTCCGGACTAATTCCTAAAGAGAATTTGATTTCATACTGTTCACGTAATTTCTTCTCCCCAAATTTTTAGGGAAAACCCTAGAAAAAGTTCGATTTGTACTTCCATGCCACCCAAAGAAATAGTCCCAAATACATGACGCAAACCACAAACTCCAAAAAGCTAGAAGCCAAAAACCCCACAACGGAGCCGGTAGCCGCTTTGAAAGCACGACGCTGGTCTTTCGAGTCAAAAAGCAATTCTCCCACTAAGGCTCCTAGAAACGGACCCAGAATAAACCCAAACGGAATCGGAGCCAAAACCCCAACGACCAATCCGATGTTGGTGCCCCAAATTCCATAAGAACTCCCGCCAAACCGCTTGGTGCCTTTGGCAGGAAGGACATACTCTAGTACCGAAAGAATGACAGCAACCAAAAAAGTGCTGCCAAGAATCCAATAGTTCATCGGAACTGCTGTTGTAAAATAGAGCAGCAGTAACCCGAACCAACTCAAACCTGCACCAGGCAATACCGGCAAGAAACTTCCTAAAATCCCTAAAAGCATCGCGGTCAATCCTAGAATCACTAGCAAAAAATCCATATGGTATTTTTTAGTATTTTTGAAAAATAAATTGGTACTTTTATAACCCGTTAAAAACGCTTGGGTTTCTAAAACGAATATGAGAAAAATAATTTTAATAGCACTGCTAGTAGCGCTCTTTTTCAACTCTTGCCAGTATTTCGGCAAGCAAGTTCCGTCCAAAGAAGAACTGTTGCAAAAGGAATTGAAAGCTATTAATTGGAACCAAGTCGACGAATATCCATCCTTCACCGCTTGCGATTCTCTTACCGATAAAACTCAAAAAAATCAGTGCTTTTTCGAATATTTGACCAAATTGATTCAGCAGAAATTAAGTGCCGATACGCTTTCGGTATTGTATCCGCAACTCGATACGATTAATGTTAAAGTAACCGTTTTTGCGAACAGCACCGTTCAATTCGAACCCCAATTAAACGACACTATTTCCTATAATGCCTCAAGAATTGACAGCATCATCAAAACCCGTTTGGTCGATTTTCCCAAGATTAATCCGGCACTAAAACGCGGCATTCCCGTAAAAACCCAATTTGTACTTCCGGTTATTTTAAAGGTAGAATAATTTTTTTTAGGAGCTATTCCAGCTATACACTCTATTCCCGTTTAACAAAAACTAAGACCCAAAGGGCTTTTTTTCTAAAACGCGAGATGCCGTTGCACCCGAGCGAAGCGAACTAGCGCAGCAATCCGGGCTAGCGCAGATCGCTCGTAAATCTAAAATGTTCTCCCTTTCCATTCATACGTTCCAAACCAAGAAAATATGGCGACCGACACACAAAAGAACGGATAAAATAAACTGCTAAGGAACAAATAATGCAGGCGCTTCTTCCTCAAAAAGCGATTGGTTTTATAGAGTAAAACAGTATCGACGATAAATTTAAGGGCAAACAAATAGGCAACAACCATCCAAGACGAACCACCAAAAACCGACAATAAACATGCCAAGACGATAGCCAAGTTTCCAGCAAAGACAATCACTGCCAAATCTTTTCCAAACACGCTGCTGTAGGCACCCGTCTTCGACGCCCAACGACGTCTTTGAGCGAATAATGCCTTCCAAGAATCTAACGGTTTGGTATGGACGATACTCGCTTTTGCTTTCAAATAATGTACTTCTTCGGGGCAAAATTGCATGGCTTTTTGTAGCAGAAACACATCATCACCACTGGTAATTTTGGAATTTCCAGCAAAACCATGCAGCTTTTGAAACAGCGATTTGGTGTAGCAAAAATTAGCGCCATTGCACAAAAATCCTATGCCCATCCCGAAACTTCCTATCGTGGCGCCTTGCAAACTCGTTAAGTCCAGTTGTTGAAAATGATGCAAAAACGATTTATGAACATCATACGTTACGGCGCCTACCAGCATCGAAACTTCGTTGTTTTGAATGTATTCGTCTAGGGTTTGCAACCAATTTTCAGGAAGCACACAATCGGCATCGGTAGTGACCACCCATTCGTTTTTGATAATCGGAATGGCGCGAGAAATAGCATCTTTTTTTGGGGAATTCGACAGCCGAATGTTCTCTAAAAGTGTGGTTTGGAAGCTACCGTTTTCCATACGCCAATTGTAAATTTGCCGAACGGAATCGTCTTCTGAAAAATCATCGACCAAAATGATTTCAAACAAATCAATGGGATAGTTTAAGTTTTGAATGCTTTCCAAAAGTTTTGGTAGGTGGTCGCGTTCATTTCGGAAAGGAACTACTATCGCAAAAAAAGTCTTCGGAGTTATTTCTTTAGGATGAAAAGTTGGTATGCGGTTGAAGCCCACAATTAAATGTGCTATTGTCACGACATAAACCAATACGACTAGTAGTAAAATCAAAGTCATGGTTTCGATTTTAGTTTAAAATTCAACACAAAATAACTTCCTAACAATACCGGAATCACCACATTTAAAAACCACATCAGCGCGGTGATAAAAACGACAATCCATTCGTTCACGCCTAGTAATCCAAAGAAAAAAACGGCAACACTACCTTTCACTGCAAAATCTAAAAACTGAAAAGACGGCAATGACGACGCCAAGAAATAAATACTCGTGATGGCCGACATCAAAAGGAAATACGGCAAATGCACATCGAAAGCTAAAAATAAAAAATAATATTGATGTGAAAAAACCAAATAACGACAAAGCCCTAAAAGCATGTTCTTTTGATGAATTGGTTTCGGAATTTGATTGATTTTATGCATCAATTTTTCCAGCGAGTACCCTTTAATAGCAAACCCTTTAAAGAAGAAAGACGCAAGAATCAAGATGAAAAAGATGCCGAATAATAGCGCTACCGTTCGCGTTGTAATGATATGATAAAAGGCATTGAAATACAGCAAACCAAAAATCCCAAAAACAACCGTCAGTAGCATTTGAATACCGTTGCAAATTAAATTGAGAAACACGATTTTTTTGGTAGAAGCCTTTTCAAAAAACAATGCTTTTCCAGCGTATTCTCCCAGGCCATTGGGCGTGAAAATGCCTGCGGTTAAAGCGCCTAATACTTGAGCAGTAGCTTCCCATAGGGTTATTTTTTGAAAATAAAAAACCAAATTCTGCCATTTCAAAATTTCAAAAAACCGATTCAAAAAGCTCAACAACAGCAAAAAAAGGATGCCGCCTACCGATTGATTTTTATGAAACAAAGCCAAGAATTTTTGCCAATCCAATTGGTCGTTACTGGCGAGTTGCTGGTAAATAAAATAAAAAGCCCCAGTTACAATCAAAACTTTGATCATAAAAACTAGGAATTGTTTAGCTTTGTGAGGAATTGCAATCATTGCCGCAAAGTAAAGGAAAATCCTTTTGTAAAACTATCGAGCACAAGATTACAAAGCCCATACTTAAAAAAAAAATAATTTTAAAAACCTATGCGCCTTTGCGTCTTAGCGAGAAAAAAAATGGCAAACGAACGCATCATCTTAGGAATCGATCCCGGAACGACCATTATGGGTTTTGGCTTGATTAAAGTTGTAAACAAAAAAATGGAATTCCTCCAACTCAACGAATTAATCTTGAGCAAATACGACGATCATTATACCAAACTGAAAGTCATTTTTGAGCGCACGATTGAACTCATCGAAACCCATCATCCCGATGAAATTGCGATAGAAGCCCCGTTCTTTGGTAAAAACGTGCAATCGATGTTGAAACTCGGAAGAGCACAAGGTGTGGCCATGGCCGCCGGTTTATCCAGACAAATTCCGATTACCGAATACGAACCCAAAAAGATCAAAATGGCAATTACCGGCAATGGAAACGCTAGTAAAGAGCAAGTAGCCAAAATGCTGCAACAGTTATTAGGTTTGAAGACATTACCCAAAAACTTAGACAGTACCGACGGTCTAGCGGCTGCGGTTTGTCACTTTTTTAATTCTGGAAAAGTGGTCGGAGAGAAAAGTTATACGGGTTGGGATGCTTTTGTGAAACAGAATGAAGAAAGGGTAAAAAAATAATGTCAGGCATCTACATCCATATTCCATTCTGCAAACAAGCCTGTCATTACTGCGACTTCCATTTTTCGACTTCCATGAAAAAGAAAGACGAAATGGTTTTGGCATTGGCTTCTGAACTGCAATTGCGAAAAAGGGAATTTGAAAACGAAGTCATCGAAACGATTTACTTTGGCGGTGGAACTCCTAGTGTATTGCAAATTGCGGATATAAAATTATTGTTAGAGACCGTCTATGAAAATTTTAAGGTTGTTGAAAACCCTGAAATCACACTCGAGGCCAATCCCGATGATTTAATGGAAGATCAACTGATTCAATGGTCTAAAAATGCAATCAATCGCTTGTCCATTGGGATTCAATCTTTTTTTGAAGACGATTTGCAACTGATGAATCGGGCACACAATGCGGAAGAAGCCAAAGCGTGTTTGACTACAGCCACCAAATATTTTGACAACATTTCGTTAGACTTAATTTATGGAATTCCGGGCATGAGTACTGAAAAGTGGCGACAAAATATTGCAACAGCATTGTCGTTTGGAATTCCTCATATTTCCAGTTATGCCTTGACGGTCGAACCCAAAACGGCATTGAACAAATTAATCCAAACCGGAAAAATCGCAGCACCAAACGATGAAGTAGCCCAAGAACATTTCGAAATTTTGGTAGAAACCTTAGAAGCTAATGGTTTTATTCATTATGAAGTATCGAATTTTGGAAAACCAACGTATTTCTCCAAAAACAATTCGGCGTATTGGCTTGGGAAAAAATACATGGGCATTGGTCCTTCGGCACACACTTATGACGGCATTTCGCGGAGCTGGAACATTGCTAATAATTCCCTTTATCTAAAGGCGATTCAAGAGAATCAATTGCCGAATGAAGTTGAAATATTGTCTAAAACCGACCGATATAACGAGTACATCATGACCGGTTTGCGCACCATTTGGGGCGTTTCATTGGATCGAATTCAATCCGAATTTGGAGCCCAATATTCTAACTATCTCAGTGAACGAGCGCAAAAATTCCTAACTGATGGATTGCTGCTTATCGAAAGCAACATTTTGAAAACAACAAAAAAAGGAAAGTTTTTGACCGATGGAATGGCGAGTGATTTGTTTTTGGTAAATTTGGATTAAAATCCGAATTCTTGAAAACTACCATTCAATATCAAAATAAGTCAATAGAAGTTAATTTGTCTCAGCCAATTGATTTGTCGATTCCACTCACCAATACCGACAAAAATCCTATAGCATGGTACCTTGAAAAACCAGTTATAGAGCCCGTTCGTTTTGGAGATTGGGTTGGGAAAGTGTCCGAAGGAAGTTCGGCAACCAATTTCAACAACATCTACTTCAACCCGCACGGACACGGAACCCACACAGAATGTTTAGGTCACATTACAAAGGACTTTTACAGCATCAACCAATCTTTAAAACATTTTTTCTTTTTAGCAGAAGTGATTTCGGTCGCACCCGAAGTTCAAGGGGATGATTTAGTAATTACAAAAAGTCAAGTAGAAAAAGCCTTGTCTGGAAAAACTCCTGAAGCGATCGTCATTAGAACATTGCCCAATCTAAATGACAAAACTTCGATAAACTATTCGAATACCAATCCGCCTTATTTGGAAGCATCGGCAGCGACAGTACTCAGAGAACTCGGGGTGCAGCATTTGCTAATCGATTTGCCTAGCGTCGACAAAGAACATGACGAAGGGAAATTGTTGGCTCACAAAGCGTTTTGGAACGTAAATGATGTTGTGAATTTGAATCAAGGTGCCCGAATAAGCGCCACGATTACAGAACTGATTTTTGTTCCCAACGAAGTGACCGATGGGAGCTATTTGTTAAACATACAAATCGCTGCTTTTGAAAACGATGCGAGTCCGAGTAAACCGATTTTATATGCGATATTAAATTCAGATTAAAAGATGATTACTGTTTCTACTGACAAAACCCATTTGAATGTGCCGTTCATCCAAAATTTCCTCAAAGACATTTATTGGGCCGCTGGGCGTACGATGGAGGAAGTTCAAACTACCATCGATAGTTCTTTTTGCTTTGGAATTTATCTCGAAGGAGAACAAATTGGTTTTGCCCGTGTCGTCACGGACTACGTGGTTTTTGCTTATTTGATGGACGTTTTTATAGACGAAGCCCATCGCGGGAAAGGCTATGCTTCCGTATTAATTGACGCCATGATGAACGAACCACAATTGCAACAAGTCAAAATTTGGCGCTTGGCCACTACGGACGCTCATTTTTTATATGAGAAATTTGGTTTCAAACTCTTGGCGCATCCCGAAAAATTAATGGAAAAAGTACTCCTATGAAAACCGTAATTCAACTCGAAGAATTGGCATTATTTCTTTTTGGTATTTTCTTATTCAACCAACTGCAATTCGCTTGGTGGTGGTTTTTAGTTTTGATTTTGACACCCGATATTGGAATGATTGGGTATGTATTCGGACCTAAAATTGGTGCCTGGAGTTATAATGTTTTTCACCATCGAGGTATTGCCATTTCGATATATTTGTTGGGAATTTATCTTGCCAGTCCACCCGTCCAACTTGCTGGAATCATCTTATTTTCCCATGCGGCTATGGATCGGTTGATGGGCTACGGATTGAAATACGAAACTGGATTTAAAGATACTCACTTAGGATCATTAGAAAAAAAGCAACATGAACATTGAATCGTTTTTTGAATATTGTCTTTCCAAAAAAGGGGTTACAGAACATTTTCCCTTTGATGCCGATACTTTAGTGTTTAAAGTGGGCGGAAAGATGTTTGCCTTAGCGTCATTAAAGGAATGGGAAAAAGGCGAGCCTGCCACCAATTTAAAGTGCGACCCCGATTACGCCGAAGAATTGCGAGCACAATACGATGACATCCAGCCCGGATTTCACATGAGTAAAACGCATTGGAATACCGTGAAAATCAATCGCGATGTTTCGGATGCTTTCGTCAAAGAGTTGATTACTCATTCCTATGATTTGGTTTTCAAAAGTTTGTCAAAAAAAATACAAGCAGAAATTATTGCAATCGATAATTAGCGGTTACTTTTGCAAAAAAATAGTTTAAAAGCTACGATGATGAATGACACCATAAAAAAATTCCTGAACGAAGAACAAGATCCCAAAGCCATTGAGAAAATCACTTCAAAACTGAAAGATTTACTCATGAAAGGCGAAGAAGTGGGGTATATTGGAGTGCAAAAAAAACCAGCAATAACCGTTTTTCCGGACAGTATCGTCTTGACCAACAAAAGAATTATCATTTGCAAGCCAAAGAATCTTGGACTGTCAATGGATTTCACCGACTACAATTGGGACGATATCGAAGCCACTTTTGTAAAAGAGAACATTCTAGGCTCCGAATTTTCTTTCAGTACCAAAACCGAGTTGACGATTTCTATCGATTACATTCCGAAAGTGCAAGCCAGAAAGATTTTCACTTTTGCGAAAGAACAATTGGATGTATTGAAAAATGGAGTTGCACCCATAACTTCGCCAATAATAGAGGAAGTGCAAAATGTAGAAGCAGTGGTAGAAGAACCCATTGAGGAAATAGAAACGGAAGAAGTTACCAATTTTGCTGAGATTATGCCGGTTTCGCACGCTAGTTTCAATTCTGAAAATCAACATCAAAATGCATCTCCTGAAATTTCTAATGAAAAAGCTTATTCCGAATTGTCACAAGATGAACTATTCGAAAAATTGCAGAATTACAAAAAACTGCTAGACAACGGCTTGATTTTGCAAGGCGAATACGATGCCTTTAAGAAGGAAATCTTAAGTTATATGTAGCCGATCTTAGGAGTCTTACCGATTTAAAAAATCCAACAAGTTGCGAAATTTGTTGGATTTTTTGTTTTGCGTATGTGACATTTAACACCGTTCCTGTGTTATATACGATGTAACTTTATGGTACTAAATTGAAAGATCATGACCACAACAGTAGTAATAGGAGGAAGTTTTGCAGGAATGACAGCAGCACTTGAAATTAAAAGAAAAGGAAAAAAGGAGCACGAGGTAATCTTAATTGATAAATCGCCTGTTTTTTTGTTTATTCCATCTTTAATCTGGGTACCTTTTGGAAGAAGAGACATTAAAGATATTTCCTTTAAAAAAGAGGCAATATTGACAAAAAAAGGAGTCGATTTTGTTCATGCAGAAGCGTTAAGTGTCGATACTGCCGAACAAATTGTAGTAACAGATAAAGGATTATTTCACTACGATCAGTTGGTGGTAGCAACGGGTCCAAAGGTAAAATATGATGTAGCGCCGGGGGTTGAGGAATTTGCTTACTATGTTGGAACACCGAACGGCGCCATGAGAATCCGGAAAGCTTTGGAAGAATTTAAGAAAAATCCAGGACCAATTGTGATTGGAGCTACCCAAAATGCAGGATGTATGGGTGCTGCGTATGAGTTTTTGTTCAATATTGAAAAATGGCTTCGGGAACAAAATATTCGTAAAAAAGTGGATTTGTATTGGATTACTCCTGAAGATTATTTAGGTCATTTCGGAATAGATGGTATGCCACTTGGGGAAGCGATGCTAAAAGCATTCATGAAAATGTTTAACATTCATTACCGAACTCAAGTTGGCGTTAAGGAAGTAAAAAAAGATAGCGTAATCTTATCAAATGATGAGGTATTGCCTAGTCAATTTACGATGTTGATGCCTCCTTTTATTGGTGTTGATTTTGTTTCAAATTCTTCTTCTTTGCATGCCACCCCTAATGGGTATATTAAAGTAGGGCCGGATTATCGGCATCTTGATTTTGCCAATGTATGGGCAGCCGGAATTGCGGTCGATGTTACCCTACCCTTTACTCCTAAAGGAGTGCCCTTTTCTTCACCAAAAACCGGATATCCATCCGATGAAACCGGAAAAATTGTAGCCGAAAATATTATTAGAGTTGCCAAGGGTAGAACTGATTTGAAACGAAAAGAATGGGGAAAAATCCCAGGGTTATGTATTATGGATGCAGGAAAAAAAGAAGTGCTAATTTTTTCAGATCACTTGTTCAAACCTAGAAATTTTGCCATCATGATTCCAAATGTGCTTTACGACTTTAACAAAGTACTCCTTGAAAAATACTTCCTTTGGAAAACGCGACATGGCTATTCCTATTTGCCTTGAGTTTAATCAGCTAAAAGCCCCGACAGTAACGAATGCCGGGGCTTATTGTAAAGTTTAAAAAAGCTCTTAATGAAGTTTAGAACTGTAGGTTACAGTGTTCTCTTTTGTTTTTCTAAAAAACCATTTGCCTGTAATTCTAATAATTCTGTAGCTTTTTTTCGCTGTAGCTCATAGAGTTTTTTATCTTGAGCGATATCTTCATAGACCTTATCGTGCATTGAAGCACTGGTTTTTACTAACAAATTACGTTGGTATTTGTCTTGGGTTAAAGTGGCTTGTAGGGCAGTTTCAAGATCTTCCAGTTTGAAATCGTATTCTCCTTTAGGCGACAATAATTTGGCAATAATGGGCGAAGTTTCAATGGCTAGGAATAGCAGCATAATAAAAAAAGAAGGCAGCCAAGGCAATTTGTTTAGCGCATTTATTCGAGCCATTAATCCGTCAAAGCCCTCGATGATAGGTTGCGTTGCCGAAACTTTTTTATCCAAATCGGCTTGCAACGTTTTGGTTTTCTTCTCATTTTCAGCAATTTTGACTTCGTTGTTTTTTCGTAAGGTGTCGAGTTCTTTTTTAGCCAAATCGTGCTTGGCAATTTTTTCTTTGAAAACCGGACCTTTTCCTAATTTCATGGTGCCTTTCGTACCTTCTGCTTCAGTAATGTAGGTGTCGTATAAAGAATTGACTTCTTTTTCTTTTTGAGTGATTTCCGATTTTAGACGTTCCGTCTCGGTTTTGTTTTTATCCAAATCAGATTGAAAATAGGAAGCTACTTCTTTTTTATTGTTCAACGCCATCGCGTTTTTTTCTTTCAATAAAACGGTATTGATTTCCTTTTCAAAAATCTTGATTTCTAAAGGCTTTGAAATAACAATCGCAATAATTACGGCTAAGAGGATTCTTGGACTGGCTTGTACGAACTCACTGCCAAGGCGATCCCGTTTTCTTATAGTAGATACGATAAAGCGATCGAGATTGAAAATTAGCAAACCCCAAACTAACCCAAATCCCATGGCAATATACGGATTGTCAAAAACGGTATACAAGGCGTAACTGCTGGCAATAAACGCCATTATAGCAGTAAAAAAAACAGTGGCGCCAATACCAACGTATTTGGTTTGTTCGCCTTCGGAGCAACCTTCTAGGAGGTTTTTGTCGGCTCCGGAACAGAGAAGAAAGAAATGTTTGAACATGATTGGATTGATTTTTTGATGATGATGATTTACAAATGCTAACGGGAATACTTTGATTTTATTTGGTTTACGGCATGATTTCTTTTAGAATTTCCTAGCGGAATTGCATTTAAAATTGCGTTATTTTGCAGTACTTTTTTATACGAAAATCATGCAACAACATGTTTTAATTATTGGTTTTGTTTGGCCTGAACCGAATTCTTCAGGAGCGGGAACCCGCATGATGCAATTGATCGAATTGTTTTTGAAATATGACTGTAAAGTAACCTTCGCTTGTGCCGCGGCGGATAGCGAATTCATGTTTGATGTAACTACTTTGAACGTTGAAAAAGTCTCGATTGTACTCAATGATGCTAGTTTTGATTTGTTTGTAAAAACTTTGAATCCCGATATTGTCTTGTTTGATCGCTTTATGGTGGAAGAACAATTTGGATGGCGGGTGGCAGAACAATGTCCGAATGCGTTGCGAATGTTAGACACCATTGATTTACATTCGTTACGCCTTGCACGTCAAAAAGCGGTGAAAGAGCACGTGGCGTTGCAATTGGAAGATTTATTTTCGGATACGGCAAAAAGAGAAATTGCTAGTATTTTGCGTTGCGATATTTCGTTATTGATTTCAGAAATTGAAATGGAAATTCTAGAAACGCAGTACAAAATTGACCCCAAGCTGTTGTATTATTTGCCCTTTTTGGTGGACGAAATTGATGAGAAAACAACTAACCTTTGGCCAACATTTGAAGGTCGAAAAGATTTTGTGTTCATTGGAAATTTCCTGCACGAACCCAATTGGAATGCCGTTCAGTATCTGAAAGAAACACTTTGGCCATTGCTTAGGAAGGAGCTGCCAGAGGCTAAACTTCAAATTTATGGAGCTTATGCGAGTCAAAAAGTGTTGCAATTGCACCAACCTAAAGAACGATTTTTGATTAAAGGACGTGCAGAGAATGCTTATGATGTAGTGTCGAAAGCACGGGTAGTGGTAGCACCCATTCGGTTTGGAGCGGGTGCCAAAGGCAAATTGATTGAAGCCATGCAATGCGGAACTCCTAGTGTTACGACGGTAATTGGTGCCGAATCGATGCAAGGTGCTCTGCCCTGGAATGGCGTGATTTCGGATGATATTGAAACCATAGTCGCTTCGGCTGTAGCATTGTATCAGAATCAAGAACTTTGGGAAGAAGCTCAACAACGAGGGATTGCGATTGTCAACGAACGCTATTCTAAAACCTTATTTGAAGCCGCTTTTATAAAACATATTGTTGAAATCCAACAGCAGTTAAAGCAACACCGTTTGGCTAATTTCATGGGTGCTATTTTGTTGCACCATACCACCGCCAGTACTAAGTACATGTCCCGCTGGATTGAAGCTAAAAATAAATAATCTAAAGAGTTCGACGTTGCGTTAGGGATGGAGTGGAAATCCTTTTGTTTTTTAAACAAAAGATTGGGAACGGAAGCCCGCCCGAAGGGAACGCCAAAAAAAATCCGCTCAACGTATTGGAGCGGATCTTTGTTATTTGCTTAACTCGACAAAATACTTGTAAAATAAAGGAATCGTTTCAATACCTTTTAAGTAATTAAAAATTCCAAAATGCTCGTTGGGTGAGTGAATGGCGTCGCTGTCTAAGCCAAATCCCATAAGAATGGTTTTGCTTTTCAATTCTTTTTCGAACAATGCCACGATGGGAATACTTCCTCCAGAACGCACAGGAATTGCAGGAACGCCAAAGGTTTCGGTATACGCCTTGTTGGCGGCTTTGTAGCCAATACTATCCGTTGGGGTCACATAACCTTGCCCGCCGTGATGAGGTTTTACTTTTACGGTAACTCCTGCTGGAGCAATGCGGGTGAAATGTTTGGTAAACAAGTCGGTGATTTCTTCCCAATCTTGGTGTGGTACTAAACGCATGGAAATTTTCGCGAAAGCTTTGCTAGCAATAACAGTTTTTGCACCTTCACCGGTATAGCCTCCCCAAATTCCGTTTACATCGAGCGTTGGACGGATGGAGTTTCTTTCGTTAGTCACATACCCTTTTTCACCATAAATGTCATTGAGGTCTAATGCTTTTTTGTAGTTTTCTAAATTGAAAGGTGCTTTAGCCATTTCGGCTCTTTCTTCTAAAGACAATTCTTCTACTTTATCGTAAAAACCTGGAATGGTAATATGATTGTTTTCGTCGTGAAGCGAAGCAATCATTTTGGCCAAGACATTAATGGGGTTTGCCACCGCGCCACCGTACAAACCGGAATGCAAATCACGATTCGGACCGGTGACTTCTACTTCTACATAACTTAATCCGCGAAGGCCTGTAGTTATGGAAGGTTGTTGGTTGGAAATCATTCCGGTATCGGAGATTAAAATCACGTCGTTTTTTAGTTTCTCTTGATTGCGTTCTACGAACCAGCTTAGGCTTTTGGAACCCACTTCTTCTTCGCCTTCAATCATGAATTTGACGTTGCAAGGCAAGGTGTTGGATTGTACCATATATTCTAAGGCTTTCACATGCATGTACATTTGCCCTTTGTCATCACAGGCTCCACGGGCAAAAATGGCTCCCTCGGGGTGAATGTCGGTAGTTTTGATTACAGGTTCGAAAGGTGGTGAAGTCCAAAGTTCCATGGGATCGGGTGGCTGCACATCGTAATGGCCGTAAACTAATACGGTAGGTAAATTTTTATCGATGGTTTTTTCTCCATAAACAATCGGATAACCCGGGGTATCACAAATTTCCACGAAGTCGCAACCCGCTTTTTCAAGACTAGCTTTTACAGCGTTCGCCGTATCGATAACGTCCTGAGAATAAATAGGATCTGCGCTAACAGAGGGGATTTTTAGGAGTTCAATTAATTCGGAAATGAAGCGATCTTTGTGCTGTTGCACATAGGATTTTATAGTGTCCATAAAGTGTTTAAGATTTTATAGATTCAAAAGTACAAAAAAGTGTGCTAAAAAAAATTGATAATTGACGATTGATAATTGATAATTATCTTTATATTTGCACCCACATTTCAGCGGATATGGTGAAATTGGTAGACATGCCAGACTTAGGATCTGGTGCCGCAAGGCGTGTAGGTTCGAGTCCTATTATCCGCACAAAAAAGTCCAAACGAAAGTTTGGCCTTTTTTTATACATTACTATACTAAGGTTGTTTCTAACCGTGATACACTCTAGAAAAAACAATTTTTCCCTCTTTGATTTCTAAAACTTCAGCTACGAGCATTTCGTTTTCTTTTTCAACAGTGCGCACGTATTCCATGAAAACACGATCGGAATTGGCGGTTAAAGAAGTTACTTTGTAATGTAAGGTTGGTAAGTTTTGAAAGGCGTCTTCCCACCAGTCGTGTAAAGCTTTCTTCCCTTTTACAAGACCATTAGTTTCTGGTTTTTTGATTTTTAGTTTTGGACTAAAATGTTCCGCGTCGTCATCGTATAACGACAACAATTGGTCTAAATTATGATCGTTAAAAGCGGAGAACCATTTGTGTGCTATCGAGAGATTTTTTTCTACAATCATACTATTTTAAAAAAGAAAAATTCCCACTGAGTTGAAGTAGGAATTTAGTGTTTTATTGAAAAAAGGTTATACGTTTTTCAGGTTGATAATTTCTTGGTCGGTTAGAAAACGCCAATTGCCTCGCGGTAAATTCTTTTTGGTTAACCCTGAGAATGCTACTCGGTCGATTCGCAAAACATCGTACTTGAAATTTTCAAAAATAGCGCGAACTACTTTTACATTGGAAGTGCGTAATTTCAAACCAATTTCGGTTTTCGGTTCGTTTTCGATGTAGCTAATTTCTTCTACGAACAAACGGTGACCGTCGAGCGTTACCCCTTTGGCAATTTTTTCTAAGTCTTCGTATTTTAAATTTTTATCTAGCGAAACTTGGTAGATTTTGGACGACTTTTGATTGGGTAAACTGAATTTCCGAATCATATCCGTGTCGTTGGTAAACAATAAAAGACCGGTTGTGTTCTTGTCCATTCTTCCTACGGCTGCAATTTTGGAATTGGTGGCGCCTCTAACTAATTCGAGTACATTGCGATCTTCTTGTCCTTCATCTAAAGCAGTCGTGAAGTTTTTGGGTTTGTTTAGAAGAATGTATTCTTTCTTCTCTGGAGTTAAGGTCGCTCCGTCAAAATTTACGACATCACCTGGTTTTACCATGTATCCCATTTCTACAACGGGAATGCCGTTGACTTTTACATTTCCGGATTGGATGTAAATATCGGCATCACGTCGAGAGCAAACTCCAGAATTGGAGATGTATTTGTTCAACCGAATTTCGTCGGCATTTTTAGGACGTTTCGGTGCTTGGTTGGGTTTTTTCGCTACTTTGGTTTCGTCAATTTCTGCAGCTTTGGCAGCTGGTTTCGCTTTTTTTGGACCTTGTGCGCGTTTGGCCATTGGAGGTTTCGGCTTGTTCGAACTTGGTCTAGAGCTGTTAGGTCTGGAACCGCCTCGTTTGTTATTGCCTTCCTTGTTATTCATAATGCTTCTGTAATTTACTTCTAGTTGGGCCTCATGGCCTTGTGGGTGCAAAGATAGGTTTTTATTGGATAAGAGTGGTTTGTTCTTCGAGTTTCTAGCCCTGATAGAGCCGGCATCCTTGTTTTGGGGCGGTTGCCTCGCAAACGCGCCGGAACAAGATAGAGGCGAAAGCAGGAAATAGCTCCTAAAAATTCGCCGTCAACAACAATTTTTTTCCGTGCCAAAGTACGGCAGGATTGATGAGTACGATGCAAAAGACGCCTGCTACAATGAGGAATTTCAGGGTGTTGTGCAAGTGCAAATACTGTTCTTTGGTGTTGGCTTTCCAAAGTTGGATTCCGAAAAAGATTAGGCTGATGAAACAACTGTAGAAATAGATGTCCATATAGCCCACATCGTACACGTTGATCAGAAAGTAGACGGGAACAATCGTGGCTACTAGTAAAAAGGTAATCCCTCTTTTAGCGCATGTTTCACCGTAAACGATGGGAATGGTTTCGTAGCCGTTAGCCAAATCGCCTTTAATGTTTTCCAAATCTTTAATCATTTCTCTGATGAAGAGTAGGAGGAACAAGAAGGCAGCGTGTGTAAAAATCACAGCGAGATCGTTGCGGTGGTTTTCAATTTCGTAGAATGGCAGTTTATAATAGTAGTACAACAAAATTCCGAAAAAGGGGAATATGGCTAAAAAGGAGGCAATCAAATTGCCAAACAAAGTATATTTTTTAAGCTTGTGAGAATAAAACCAAATCAGAAAAATATAGGTCGCGAAAAAAAAGCTGGCGCGCCACGACACAATTAAGGCAAATAAAGTTGCTGTGAAGTTCAGCGCAAAATAGACTTGTAGTTTGGTTCTTTGGCTGACCAAGCGGTCTAACATCGATTTGTTGGGGCGGTTGATTAAGTCTTTCTTGCTATCGTAAAAACTATTGATGATGTAGCCCGAAGCAATCGTAATCGAGGAGGCGAAGACAATGATAAACAAATTGAAATCGAGTAGGACGGAGAGTGCTCTTTTTTCTGGCGCCAAGATAAAAACGGCGGAAAGGTACTGTGCTAGAACAATTACTGGAATGTTGTATCCGCGCACCACAGAAAACAAACTGACGATTTTCATTACGAGCAATTTGTTCTTTCTGTTTAACATAGAAAAATCATAAGTTTTGCCCTTCGACTGCTCTCAGGGTGACAAATTGGAGGTAAATATTAAAACTGATACACCACTTCGAGTTTGTAATCTTTTAAAGATGCTTTGGCTTTTTCTAAATCTTCAGTGAAGCCTAAAATATAGCCGCCACCGCCGGAACCACAAAGTTTCAAGTAGTAATCGTTCGTGTCGATTCCCTGTTGCCAAATGCCGTGGAATTGCTCTGGAATCATGGGTTTGAAATTATTCAAAACCACTTTCGATAGTTTCTTAGTATTGGAAAATAACGATTTCATGTCGCCACCAAGGAAATTTTCTACGCAAGCATCCGTATATTTTACGAATTGGTTTTTCAGCATCGTTCGGAAGCCTTGGTCTTTCAAGTTTTCCATGAAAATGTTGACCATTGGAGCGGTTTCACCAACGATTCCTGAATCTAACAAAAAGACAGCGCCTTTGCCGGTTAAGCTTTGTGTTGGAATGCCGGTTGCTTCAATATGATCTTTTGAATTGATTAAAATCGGAATGCTCAAGTAGCTATTTAACGGATCTAAACCAGAGCTTTTGCCGTGGAAAAACGATTCCATTTGACCAAAGATGGTTTTCAATTGGAGTAATTTCTCTCGTGTTAGATTTTCTAAAACGGTAATTTTATTTTGGGCGTATTTGTCGTAAATCGCAGCCACTAAAGCACCGCTGCTCCCAACACCATACCCTTGCGGAATACTGGAGTCGAAGTACATTCCGGCAGCCACATCATTGTTCAATGCGGTTAAATCGAAAGTTACTAAGTCAGGCTGCTCGCTTTGTAACGTTTCCAAATACGTAACAAATCGTTGTAAATTTTGATTGGATTTGGTGGCTTCTGCAGAACGATTTCCATCTGATTTTAGCGCACCATTGTAAAAGTTATAAGGAATAGATAAACCTTTTGAGTCACGAATAATACCGTATTCTCCGAAGAGTAATATTTTGGAGTAAAAAAGTGGTCCTTTCATGTATGGCAATTCAAGTTAAAAGTCTACAGTTCTAAGTTTTGTAACAGTGCTAGAACTCAATTCATTTGTTTTGACCCTAGCCCAATTTCATCACAAATATACTGACCATTTTGGCAATAGCCAACTAATTCGTCCTGAATAAATTGCAAACAGGCAACGCTAACGTTTTCGGGATACAAAACATGCACATTGGCGCCGGCATCCAGGGTAAAACAAATCGGAATTTTCGTCGCTTTTCGGAATTTCCAAATGGCATTAATGATTTCTAAGGTGTTGGGTTTCATTAAAATGAAATACGGCATAGAAGTCATCATCATGGCATGTAGCGTTAACGCTTCGCTTTCAACAATTTTAACAAAGGCTTCCAAGTTTCCTGTTTCTAGAACGGTTTTCAATGCCGATAAATTGCGATGGGCTTGTGCAAAACGTTGTTCGGCAAAAGCATGTTCGTGCATTAAATCGTGACCAACCGTGCTTGATACTTGTTTTTCGCCTTTGTCTACCAGTAAAATGGTGTCTTTGTAGTTTTTAAAATTGGAGTGAATTGGCGTAGTAAAGGCAACTCCAAATAAGTCCGAACTTCCTTCAATATCCTTATGATTTCCCCAAACTACAACACTTCCTGTGACACTTCTGCAAGCACTTCCCGACCCCAATCGGGCTAAGAAAGAAGCCTTTTGGTAAAAATAATCAGACGTCATTTCTGGGTTTAGTTCTTTTTCAATCGATAAGATGTTCATGGCCAAAGCAGCCATTCCCGAAGCTGAAGATGCTATTCCAGAACTATGTGGAAACGTGTTTTGCGTGTCAATGGTAAAGTGATAGTTCTTTAAATAGGGGCAATAAACTTCAATTCGTTCAAAGAATTTTTGAATTTTCGGTTTGAAATCTTCCTTAGGTTTTCCTTCAAATAATAAGTCGAACGAAAAGTTACTTTGATTTTCTTTCTTGTGAAATGTCAATGTGGTAATCGTTTTACAGGTATTTAAAGTGAAACTTACCGAAGGATTGGCGGGAATTTGATGTTCTTTTTTCCCCCAATATTTTACCAAAGCAATATTACTCGGAGCGCTCCAAGTGAAGGTTCCAGATTCAGTAGTTTTGGTAAAAGGTTTTGGAATAAAATCGGTAGCAGCCAGCATGAATTGAAATTTTGACAAAGATACTTTTTTTGAGTTATTCGCAGATTTCTTTCTTTGTTTATTCGCTTGCTAGTTTTGCTTACCTTTGAAAAAAAGCACCATGAGCAAATATAAAAAGATCTTAATTTTTGTAGTAACGTGTATTGCGGTGGGCTATTTGTCGGGAATGGTAACAAGATCGGCAGTAATCACTTGGTTTCCGACGTTGGTCAAGCCAAGTTTTAATCCACCAAGTTGGGTCTTTGCGCCCGTTTGGAGCATGTTGTACATTATGATGGGTATTGCCGCAGGATTGGTTTGGAGTCGCATTGACTTTGAAAGAGAAGCCGTTCGAAAAGCACTATTGTTTTTTGTGATTCAATTGGTGCTGAATGCGTTGTGGTCGCTGTTGTTTTTCGGATTGCACAACCCACTTTTAGCTTTAATTGAAATCGTTTTGCTTTGGTTGATGATTTACGAGACGTATGTGAAGTTTGGTAAAATTGACAAAATCGCGGGGTATTTGTTTATCCCTTACATCTTCTGGGTGAGCTTTGCTTCCGTTTTGAATGCTAGTATTTGGTGGTTGAATCGATAGGTTAGGAGGCAATCGCATTTGCTACAATAAACCCACTCGTCCAAGCATTTTGAAAATTGAATCCACCTGTGATCGCATCAATATTCACGATTTCGCCAGCGAAATAAAGATTTTCATGCAGCTTACTTTCCATCGTTTTGAAGTTGATTTCTTTTAGATCAATCCCGCCAGCGGTAACAAATTCTTCTTTAAAAGTGCTTTTTCCATTCACTTGAAAAGTAGCATTCGTCAATTGATTGGTTAAACTTTGCAATTGATTTTTAGATAAATCCGCCCATTTGGTTTCACTTTCTATGCCTGAAGCCAAAACCAAACTTTCCCACAATCGATTTGGAAACTCAAAAGGAGATTTTTTTGAAACGGCTTTCTTAGCATGTTCTTGTTTCAGTTCTTTTAGCGTTTTTTCAGCATCTTCGAAATCCACATCGTTGAGCCAGTTGATGAATATGGTGAATTGGTAGTTTTTGTCGTGTAAAATGCGAGCACCCCAAGCGGATAATTTCAAAATCGCTGGACCGCTCATGCCCCAATGGGTGATTAATAAAGGCCCAGTTGATGTAAGTTTCGTGTCTTTTACTTTCACAGAAACTTGCGCAGCAACTCCTGGCAATTCTTTAATTCGCGAATCTTTGATGTTAAAAGTAAAAAGAGAAGGAACTGGACTTACAACAGCGTGCCCGAAAGTTTGTAACATTTCCCACATTTTCGGATTGCTTCCGGTAGCCAATACCAATGTTTCAGTTAGATAGGTTTCGCTTTGCGTATCAATTTTCCAATGGTTTTCTTTCTTGAAGATTGATTGGACGCTATGACCGGTAATGACACTGATACCCAATTTTTGTGTGGCATTTAAAAAGCAATCAATGATGGTTTGAGAGGAATTTGATTCGGGGAACATTCTCCCATCGTCTTCAATTTTTAAAACGACGTCGTGTTTTTCGAACCATGCAATCGTATCTCCAGAGCAAAATTGATGAAACGGGCCGCGCAGTTCTTTTTCGCCTCTCGGATAGAACTTCACCAATTCATTGGGTTCAAAGCAAGCGTGTGTGACGTTGCATCGTCCGCCTCCGGAAATGCGTACTTTTTCTAAAACGTTTTTTCCGCGTTCAAGAATGGCTACTTTAAGTTTCGGATTTTTTTCTACAATATTAATTGCGGTAAAAAAACCGGCAGCGCCACCGCCAACAATAATGATGTCGAAATTTTGATTCATATTCGGTCTGGAAAATCGGTAATGATTCCGTTTACAAGGTAACTTTTTATTTTTTGAATGTCTTCCATTTCATTGACAGTCCACGGAAAAATCTGAAATCCTCGATCTTGCATTTGTTTAGTATTTTCGGTGTCTAACAAATGAAAATGGGGATGAATGGATTTGGCTTTTATAAATTTAGAGAATGCAAACGCCAAATCTAAATTGGTTTCGGCTAAAACACCCAATGGAATGTTCGCATTTAAAAATGCCACTTCTTGCAATGCGTTCCAATTAAAACTGGAAAATAGAAAATCAGAGTACTTCCAATTTTTTTCTAAGACATATTGTTCGACTAAGTCTACGGCCGCTTCAGCAGTATTGTTTCCTTTGAGTTCAATATTGATAAAACACTTTTGGTTGACCAAATCAAACACTTCTTTTAAAGTTGGAATTTCGTGCTCGCCTTCTATTCGCAATTTTTTTATTGCTGTCAAAGGTAGTTGATTTACGATACCTTTTTCGTTAGTAGTTCGGTCGGTAGTTTCGTCGTGAATGACCACGATTTCTCCATCGGATGTTAGATGCACGTCGAGTTCAATTCCGGCAACGCCTAAATCGAGTGCTTTTTGAAAAGACAATAAGGTGTTTTCTGGAGCGTATCCTTTTGCGCCGCGATGTCCAATGGATAGTATTTTGGGCATTTTTTTTAAATATTGCATTTAAAAAAACGCCTTCATTGCTAAAGACGTTTTGATAAAATTATTTTTTTAATTCGAAAAGGACGATATCAAAATCGGTGTCGAGGATTACTTTCCCATCAATAACGGTATAGGATTTTCCGGAATAAGCGTCCCGCACTTTAGTTCCGTTTTTGAAGATAGGGCCCATTGGAATTTCTTTTTTTCCTTTGTTCAAATCCAATCCAATCACCACAGCATCTTTGTATTTCCCTTTCGAAAAGGTTCTTGAAAAAACATACGGTTTGTTAGAGATTTCTTGATGAACTCCGGCACCAACCGAAGGATGATTCTTTCTAAAGGTTCCTAATTTTTGCCAGTGTAAAAGTGTTTTTTGAGTTTCCGGATTGGATTTCACATCCTCCCAATTCATAGGGGAACGCAACGTAGCGTCGCCTTGTGTTCCTTCAACCACCAAGGATCTTCCCGTTTCGTCACCGTAATAAATTTGAGAAAGACCGGGAGTTAGTAACAATTTGGTACCACTTTCTATGCTCTTAATTCGTTTGGCATCGTAGGGTGAACCGTCATCGTGAGAGGATAAATAGTTTAAAACGCTGTGCCCTTTTAAATCTGAATTCAATTTATTGGAATACATCGAAAACAATTCTTCGTAGCTTTTTTGAGCGGCGTTCCATTTGAACTCAAAGTTGATTAGGTTGTCAAATCCGTGTTGGAAATAATTCACTTTCTTATTTCCAAAGTCGAAATTTTGCCCTGCACTGATGCCATAATTGTATACTTCCGCCACCGTGTAAAAGGAATTTTGATCTAATACTTTGGATGGATTATTTTTCTTCCAAGTTTCAAAGGCATAGTTGCATTGGGTTTTAAAATCAGCCCAAACATCTTCGTCCACGTGTTTTACAGTGTCGCCACGGTAGCCGTCAATTCCGAATTCTAAAATATAATCCGTCAACCATTTGATGATGTAATATTTTGGAGCTCGCGGATAGCCCGTTCTTTTAAAGAAGGCATCCAAGGAAGCGATTTCTTGATCGTAACGACCTTCTTTTTTCCATTTTTCGACTAAAAAAGGAGGAAGTGCTACGTTTTGATTGCTTTCCGTAAGGACATCAGGAAGGTTTTTTACCAAGGTACAAGCGGTAGTGTTCTCGTAGCTCTTATAGTCGCATTGCGGTCCGGTTCGAACCCAATCTTCGGGCCAAACGGTATCGATATCAGTTACGGGTCCGGTATGGTTAATCACGCCGTCAAGCATGATTCGAATTCCTTTTGCGTGTGCTTTAGTTACTAATTCGGCTAGGTCTTTTTTGTTTCCAAAATTAGGATCGATCGCCGACCAATCTCGGGCCCAATACCCGTGAAATCCATAGCTTAATCCGGTTCCTTCGTCGACACCATCATGAATTTGCTCTACAATAGGCGTAAACCATATTACATTGACGCCCAATTTATCAAAGTAGCCTTCGTCTATTTTTTGAGAAATTCCTTTTAGGTTTCCGCCTTCAAAACCTCGCAATTTTCCGGTGGTTTTGTTCCGGTTTAGGTAAACATCTTTGGTTGGATTTCCGTCCAGAAACCGGTCGGTCATCAGAAAATACAAATTGGCGCCTTCCCACACAAAAGGAGTTTTAGTAGTCGTTTTTGTAGGGACGGATTTGGATTCTTTACTTTGGGCAAAAGTTAATGTTGTATTCAATAGGAACAAGATTAATAGTAGAATTGGACTCTTTTTCATTTCTTAAAATAGGATTTTTATTTCTTTTTGCATTCCTTTTTCCCATAAAACTGGGATTTCAATAGTATTGTTGTTGGTGTTTTGGAAGGTTATTTCTGCACCATTGACCGTTACTTTTTGAACCTTAGCATCCAAATGGTGTACAATCAAATCCACATTTTTAGTGACACTTTGATAGTTTTTCCCCACTTCAGCGGTGAACGTAATGTCAAGTTCTTTTGGGGTATTTGAGGCCCTAAAATTTATAATTTCGTAAGCTCCTTTCTCAAAGTCATTCGGAGTTAGACCGTCATCATTGTAGATTTTACCGGAACTAGTTTTGGTTTTATCGTCGCAATAATAGTGTAGGTTCACATTGGATAGCGAATATTTCGAAGTGTTTTGTATGGTTTTTATCATTGGTATGAATGCCCCGCCTCTTACAAAAACAGGAATGTGATCTTCTACAACTGAGACGTTTTGAAAACTGCCGCCTTCGTATTTTTGGTCAGTGGTAAAGTCAAACCAACTGTTGTTCTTCGGGAAATATACCGAAGTAGCGGTGGCCGCAGCTTTAGTAATTGGTGTTACTAGGAAATCGTTCCCCCACAAATAGGTTTCGCAAACCGTGGAAAGGGCTTTATTTTCAGGCTCTTCAAAGAAAACGGGTCTCATTAATGGAATTCCTTTTTGATTGTTATCGAAAGAAATAGTGTAGTTGTACGGTAATAATTGGTAGCGTAATTCGACTTGTTTTTTGGCTTTTGCTTTAGTAACAATGTCTTTATAAACGGGTTCTGAAGCTACATCTTCATGAGCATGTGGTCTGAAAATGGGTTGAAAGACGCCATATTGCAACCATCGAATGTACAATTCATTGTCAAAATAGTCACCGGCAAATCCGCCCAAATCGGAATTCATATACCCCATGCCTTGCATTCCCATTTGTAGTGCAATTTCTGTCTGTGATTGCAGACCACCCCAACTTCTGCTCACATCGCCGCTCCAAGGAATCATTCCAAATCGTTGCGATCCCGAATAACCCGAACGCATCAATATAAATGGACGTTGGTTAGGAAAATCTTTTTTATAACCATCGGCTACTAATTTGGCCCAATTATGGCCGTAAATGTTGTGCACTTCATCCGCTTTTCCTTTTGCTGTGAATGCTTTGGAAGGGAAGACTTCCGGCTCGCCTAAATCGCCCCATAAGCCACCAACACCTTGGTTGATTAAGTTTTTATAGATGTCCCAAAACCAAGATTTCCCTTCAGGTTTGAACACATCAATCAATCCGGTGTTCCCAAAATAGAAGTCATAGGTAAATGGTTTTCCGTACTTATCAGTGGCAAGAATTTTTTTAGCAACGGCTTCATCCCATTTTGCGGATGTCGTTAAGACAAAAGGTTCTGTGATTAAAACGGTTTTCACGCCTTTGGCATTTAAATCGGCAATCATTTTGGATGGAGTTGGGAAGTTATCTTTGTCCCAATCTAAGTTCCCCATAGTGCCTTTGATGGATTTTCCGAACCAATATAAATCAAGAATAATCGCATCTACAGGAATTTCATCCTTAGTAAATTTATCGATGGTTTTCACTACTTCTTCTTGAGAATGGTAGCCAAAGCGACTGGAAAAATTACCTAATGCCCAACGCGGAATTAGAGGTTGCTTGCCAGTTAAATCGGTGTAACTCGCAATCAAATCCGTCCAAGAATCCCCAGCAATCACTTGATAGGTCATTCTTCCCGAAATGGTCTCGTAGGCTAAGGTATTGTCTTTTTTACTGTCTAAATCTAAAAAACCGATCGGTGCATTGTCAAAATGAACCGCGTAAATTTTGGATGATAAGACTAAAGGAATGCAGAAATTCATCAACTCTGCACGAGTTTCGTACCCGTAATGTGCGCGATTATAAAGTTGCAAGCGATTACCTCGACGGTTCATTCCTAAGGCTCTGGCGCCGCCACCATATAAAACTTCTGTAGCATCGATATTAAAATCGAGTACTTCGGTGCTATCTTTTTTGGTGTAGCCATTCTTCTCAGAAAGGAGTTCTTTCGTTTTGTAAGAATAGGCTATTTTGAATGGGGACTTTTGAATGCTAACATCGATTCCGTTTGTCACAAAATGAATGTTGTTTTTGTCTGATTTTATTTTAGCAAATCCTGATTTTGGCGTCAAAATAACAGCGTGAGAAATAGGATCAAAGGATTGTCCTTCGGGTACAAATGAGGTTTCTATAATCTTATCTGAGTACGCTTTGAAAATATAGGTTCCATCAGAAGTACTGACCTCTAAACTGTTGTTTGTTTTTTTGAAATTTTCGAATTTTCTATTGGCATTCTGGGCAAAAGCCACGGAAGACAGCAATAGAAAAACAACTATTTTTTTCATGTGTTTGGTTTTTGAATTGTAAGAAGAGACTTTCTTTGGTAGCGTTTTTTAATTCAATTCTAGGATTAGAACCGATTTACTTTCTACAGTAATGTCATTCTTTAAGTCCAATGATTTCCCGGTGATAATGTCTTTCCCGGTGGTGTAATTTTTGATGCTTTCTTGGAAACGATTGGTTTTAAACGTCTGGCTTTTGGCACTATTGTTTAGCACAACCATTACTGATTTGGAATCGGTGTAACGAAAATAAACATAGACATTATTCTCTGGAATGTAATGCTTCATTTTGCCGAAGTGCACGGCTTCATTGCTTTTGCGCCAAGTGAAAAGTTTCGAGGTGTAGTCGAAAAAGCGTTGTTGCTCTTCTGTGCGTCCCGATTTTTGAAACGCATTGTTTTTATCATCTTTCCATCCGCCGGGGAAATCTTTTCTGATGTCGGCATCGCCTTTTCCTTTATTACCGTCCATTCCAATTTCAGATCCGTAATACAATTGTGGAATTCCACGAACGGTTGCAATCAAGGCCAAACCCATTTGATACTTCTTGAAATCTTTTTTATAGGTTTCATTAAAGCGATCCGTATCGTGATTTTCTAGGAACGCCATGATGTTATTCGGATTTGGGTATAGAAAATCGTTGGTGAAATTGTCATACACTTTAATCATTCCTTTGTCCCATGACGCGTCGTCCTCGTTGAAAACTGAACCGAAGGCATCGTGTAAAGTAAAATCCATCACACTAGGCAACTGCGAATTGAAGCTTTCAATAGCTCCAATTTTACTGTCTTTTTGCCAGTACGCCATTTGTGCTTGGCTGTGCATCCAAACTTCGCCTACGATATTAAAATGAGGGTATTCATCCGTGATGGCTTTCGCCCATTTTGAAATCCCTTCTTTGTCGTTATAGGAAAAAGTATCGACCCGAAAGCCGTCCAAATCAGCATATTCAATCCACCAAATGGCATTTTGTTTCAAATAGTTTAAGACCAACGGATTCGACTGATTTAAATCGGGCATCGATTTTACAAACCATCCATCCATGCATATCTTAGCGTCAATTTCGGAAGCATTCGTGTCGAATTGCGTCGTCATTCTGTAATTGGTCTGCGTGTATGCAGGAAACTGATGCAGCCAATCGGAGGTTGGCAAATCTTTAATCATCCAATGTTCGATGCCCCAATGGTTGGTGACATAATCCATGATGAGTTTCATGTCACGCTTGTGAAGTTCTGAGGAAAGTTTTACATATTCTTCGTTAGTTCCGAATCGCGGATCGGTTCGGTATACATCAGATTGTCCGTAAGTATGATACGAATAACGGGCATCGTTGTCTTCGCAAAGTGGCGTTGGCCAAAGCGCCGTAACGCCCAATTCTTTTAGGTAGTCTAAATGGTCAATCATTCCTTGGATGTCTCCACCATGTCTTCCTCCGGGATTGCTGCGATCGCCTTTTTCGGTAACCGATGGGTCGCTATCGTTGTTAGCATTTCCATTGGCAAAACGATCCGACATGATCAAATAAATCATATCCGAAGCGTCATATCCTTTACGCAATGCCGAATTAGCTCTTCTTTGTTTTAAGCTGTATTTTTGAGTGAATGCTACTTTGCCATTGTTCTTAAAACTAAAAAGCAAGTCTTGTGCGGCGACATTTTTAGTATCAATCGTTACAAAAAGATAGTTTGGATTTTCGGTTTTTTGAACGTTCTTGATGACGATACTATTGTTAACTTCTACTTCATTTTGGGCTATGTTTTTGCCGTGAAATAAAATCTGAACTTCAGCATGGTGCATGCCCGCGTACCAAAAAGGGGGTTCTATTTTATCAATTTGTGCTCCAACTGAAATCGAAACAAGAAACAATACAAACGCTAATTTTTTCATTTTTTTCTTAAATAAAAAACCTGACTCGTTTTTAAAATTCGTCAGGTTTGATTGGACTTTTATACAGTAACCAAATTATTAGGCTCTACCAAAACTTCTTTGCCGTTGACTACCACTTTGATTTCGTGGCTGCCTTCTAAGACAAAATTAGTTTCGTGTTGTTGCACGGCTACTTTTAAAATTTGATTTCTAAAATTGATTTTAAAAGAGTAGCCTTTCCATTCTTTGGGAATACGTGGTGCAAAGTGTAAGGTGTCGTTTTTGATTCGCATGCCACCAAAACCTTCCACGATACTCATCCAGGTTCCGGCCATAGAAGTGATGTGACACCCTTCTTCAACTTCTTTGTTGTAATCGTCTAAGTCTAAACGAGACGTTCTTAAATAGAAAGTGTAGGCCATATCCATTTTGTCTAAAGCCGCTGCTTGAATGGAGTGAACACACGGCGAAAGTGAACTTTCATGGACGGTGAACGATTCGTAGAATTCGAAATTTCGGTGTAAAGCTTCTTTCGAAAAGTGGTCTTCAAAGAAATAGAAACATTGCAAAACATCGGCTTGCTTGATATAAGGAGAACGCAAGATGCGATCCCAGGACCATTTTTGATTGATGGGCCTTTGGCTTCGGTCTAGATCAGCAACGCGAACCAATTCTTTGTCTAGAAACCCATCTTGTTGCAAGTACACATCAAGTTCATCGGAATAAGGGAAGTACATGTTCTCCGCAACGTTTTGCCACGAATGCAATTCCGAGTCTGTAATGTCAACTTTTGCTGTTATACGTTTGTGATCTTCGGGATATTCTTTGGCTACTTTTTGAATTTGCTCTAATGTATATTCCAAGCACCATTTTGCAATATAATTGGTGTAGAAATTATTGTTAACGTTATTTTCATATTCATTAGGACCTGTTACTCCAAGAATCATGTATTGATTTTTGTGTGTCGAGTAGGTTGCTCTTTGGTGCCAAAATCTTGCAATACCAATTAGAACTTCCAATCCTTTTTCTGGGATATAGGAATAATCACCGGTGTAACGATAGTAGTTGAAAATCGCAAAGGCAATGGCTCCATTTCGGTGAATTTCTTCGAACGTGATTTCCCATTCGTTGTGGCATTCTTCTCCGTTCATCGTTACCATTGGATACAAAGCGGCACCATGGGAAAATCCTAATTTGGTGGCATTTTCAATGGCTTTGTCCAATTGATTATAGCGATACGTCAATAAGTTTCGAGCTACTTGTTGATCTTTAGTGGCCATGTAAAACGGAATGCAGTATGCTTCGGTGTCCCAATAAGTAGAACCACCGTATTTTTCACCAGTGAACCCTTTTGGACCAATATTTAAGCGAGAATCTTTACCTAAATATGTTTGGTTGAGCTGGAAAATATTGAACCGAATGCCTTGTTGTGCTTTTACATCGCCGTCGATAGTGATATCTGACATTTCCCAAATTTTTGCCCAAGCTTCAATTTGATCTTCTAACAATTGCTGGTATCCTTTAGCAACAGCGGTATTGATTGCGTTTTCGGCACCAATTTGCGTATTCTCATGATTCATGGAAACGGTATAACCGCCTACTTTTTGAATAGAAGCTACAGCACCTTTTGGAGCAGTAACGGCATACGAGAATTGTATTTTTTCGGAATTAGCCTCGACGTTTTCCGGCGTAATGTTCAGGTTTTGTTGGTTTAAATAGATACTATTTTGCATGAAAGTAGTAGCTACAAAATGTGTTTTAAAAGTTCTTGCTGTTACAAAGGCGTCGTTCTTGTTATGTTGTACTTCCAAAGGTTCCCAGAATTTTTCTTCCCAATTGGCATCTTCGTTGGTAACGCCAGCATCTACATAGGGTTTGTAAACAATAGTGGCTTCTTTATTTAGAGGAGTGATTTCGTAATTAATGACACCCACTTCATCTAAATTCAAAGAAAGAAAGCGACGTACGTTGACAGCTACTTCAGTTCCATTTTTCAATGTTGCTTCAAAAGAACGGTGGTACCAACCTTCTTTCATGTTTAGTTCGCGACGAAAATTAGTCACTTTTGCGCATGCGTTCAAGTCGAAATCTTCACCGTTTATAGTGATGTCAATCCCGATCCAATTGGGTGCGTTCAAAACTTTAGCGAAATATTCAGGATAGCCGTTTTTCCACCAGCCTACTTTTGTTTTATCGGGATAATATATTCCGGCAATGTAGCTTCCTTGGAACGTATTTCCAGTATAGTTTTCTTCAAAATTCGCTCTTTGCCCCATGGCTCCGTTTCCAATACTGAAAAGGCTTTCGGACGATTTAACTCTCTCTACATCAAATCCTTCTTCAATGATGGACCAATTGTCTGGTTGAATATAATCTTGGTTCATTTTCTTTAGTAATTAATTGATTTTCAATTTTAATTGACATTTTAAAATTAGCATTAGACTAATTTTTCTCGTTTCATTTTTTGATTAAAGCTTCAATGAAGCTAGTATCCATATAGGTAAAATCTTTAAAAATATAATTGGCTTCGTGCAGAATCGCTTCTTCTCCAATTCCGACACTAATCATCTTAGCGCTATTGGCCGCTTGAATTCCAGCTACCGAATCTTCAAAAACTATCGCCATTTCATTTGGAATGTGTAACTGCTTGGCTGCTTGAAGAAACACTTCGGGATCGGGTTTGGCGTTGGTGACATCGTTTCCATCAACGATAACTTCGAAATAGTCAATAATACCTGTTTTTTCCAAAATAGGTTTGGCGTTTTTACTTGCAGAGCCTAAGGCAATTCCTTGATGATGTTCTTTTAAAAATTGTAATATTGGCATGACGCCTGGTAAAATCTCGGTAAAATCCATGTGGACTAAATAAGACAAATAGTCTTCATTTTTTTGAACGAGCCACCGATTCTTATCCTCTTGATTGGCTTGAATGTGTCCTAGTTCTAAGATAATATCTAAAGAACGAATGCGGCTCACGCCTTTTAATTTTTCGTTATGCTCTGGCGTAAATTCAATTCCCAATTGACTGGCAATTTTTTGCCAAGCTAAGAAATGGTATTTGGCGGTATCGACGATTACTCCGTCTAAGTCGAATAGGAATGCTTTTCTTTTTGACATGAATTTATGAGGTATGAGTTGGTGCTGATTTTTCTTTTACAAAGAACACACAAAGTCCTGCGATAACCATAGAAACTCCTGCAATAACAATTATTGCCATAGGATCATTTCCAAAAAAAGCAATCATAGAACTGCCTAATAGACCAGCGGCAATTTGAGGAATAGTGATAGTTCCGTTGAACAATCCCATATAGACTCCCATTTTATCCGCAGGTAATGAACCGGAAAGCATCGCATACGGCATGGCCAATATAGCTGCCCAAGCTAGGCCAACTCCAGAGATCGAGAGCAATAGTAGATTCTTGTCATGTACAAGTAGCATCGACATTAAGCCGATTCCTCCTAGTAAAAGGGAAAAACTGTATGTTTTTTTTCTTCCCAAAGCTTTTGCAATAGAGGGAATGGCAAGAGAAAATAGGGCGGCAACAGCGCTGTAAAAGGCAAACATAACGCCGGTCCAATCACCAGCTTCGTTGAAACCGATCGATTTAGGATCAATAGCTTCTGCTCCCCAGACTTGATTGGCAATGGCTCGAGTAGTATACACCCACATTAAAAAGAGGGCGAACCAAGAAAAGAATTGTACAATTCCCAATCTCCAAAAAATAGAAGGAGCGTCGGAGATTAATTTAAAGATGTTGCTTTTCTCTTTTTTAGATTCGGCATCTAAGTCAATATCATTGTATGCGGCGTGTTCTTTTGGAGCATACTCTTTGGTTTTGAAAACGGTCCAAAGCACACTAGCTAATAAAATAGCACCGCCAATATAAAAGGACCAAATCACGGAAGCTGCCACTTTTTCTGTTCCTACGGGAACATTTGACACTCCGATTTTGGTAAGAATCCAAGGTAAAAGGGAACCAAAAACGGCTCCAAAATTAATCAAGGCACTCTGAAGAGAATAACCTAGATTTCTTTGGTCATCGTTGACCATATCACCAACAAGAGCTCTAAAAGGCTGCATGGTTACATTGAACGAAGTGTCCATAAGCAACAACATGGTGGCGCCAAAAAGTAAGGCAGGTAATAGGTAGGCAAAATACTCGGCATTAGGCATAAAAAACATCGCTAAAGCTGAAACTATGGAGCCAAAAAGAATGAAAGGGATTCTGCGTCCTAAACGCGTCCAAGTCTTATCACTTGAAAGACCAATAATCGGTTGCACGATCAAACCTGCTAAAGGAGCAGCCAGCCAAAAGTAACCAATGCTGTGCACGTCGGCACCCAATGCTTCTAATATTCTACTGGTGTTCCCATTTTGTAGCGAATATCCAATTTGCACTCCTAAGAATCCAAAGCTCAGATTCCAAATTTGCCAAAAACTTAATTTGGGTTTTTTCATTATCGTATTTTTTATGAATGATACGATAAGCGCTATGCTTATCAAAACGTACTTAATTTTCGAAGTAAAGTATAAGTTTTGATATTTGGCTGTAAATATATACTATTTTTCTTTTCAAAAAAGAAAATGTTGCTGGGAGGTTGTTTTTATTTTAAAGTGGGCGTTGATTCCCTTTGAACCAAATGTGTTTCAATCACTTCGGTTTTGTAATGTTCTTCCTCTTCTTCTTCTGATTCCAATCTTTCGATTAGCATATAGGCGGCTTTATTACCCATTTTGATGCCGTTTTGGCTAACAGTGGTGATGCTTGGAGAAGAATAAGTAGAGATAATTCCGTCTGTAAATCCAATAATAGCAAGGTCTTCAGGTACTTTTAGATTCAGTTTTTTTGCGGTCTTAATTGCGGTGACGGCAAACAATTCATTGACAGCAAAAATGGAATCCATCGTTTTTGTAGCAATCAAGGTTTCGATTTGTTCTGCGCAATTTTCGATGTCTTCTATTTTTACGATTAGGGACTCATCCACAGAGATACCGTGGTTTCTTAAAGCTTTTAAATAGCCGTCGGTTCTTAATTTTCCTACACTGACATAGTCGACCGTAGTAATAAGTCCAATTTTTTTAAACCCATTATTAATCAAATCTTGAATCGCTTCATAAGCAGCTAGGCTGTCGTCAATAATTACTTTATCGCATAAAATATCATTCGTTACGCGGTCAAACATAACTACTGGCATTCCTTGGTTAATAACCTCACTGATGTGGTGAAAGTCCTTTTTTTGTTGCGTTTCTTTAGATAGCGACATGATAAAACCATCAATACTACCATTGGCGAGCATTTCCATGTTAATGACTTCTTTGTCAAAGGATTCGTCTGACAAGCAAACGATGACATTGTACCCTTTTTCATTGGCAATATGTTCGATGCCGCTAATTACAGTTGCGAAAAAATGATGTACAATTTCTGGAATAATGATTCCGATAGTTTTCGTCTTCTTATTCTTTAAACTTAAAGCGATAAGATTGGGTTTGTAATTATATAACTTGGCGAATGCTTGTACTTTTTGGCGTGTATCTTCGCTAATTTCTGGACTATCCCGAAGCGACTTTGAAACGGTTGAGATAGAGACGTCTAATTCTTTGGCGATTTGCTTTAAAGTAACTTTTCTTTTCATAGTGGAAAAAGGTGTAAATAGTGTTTTCGAAATAAAGATAAATTTAATTTTTAGTAATGGAAATTTATTCCTTAAAAAATTGCCGAATCAAGAAAGTTTTCAACACGAAAACGTTTTCGAAAGACAATTAACAGGTGCTTTTTCGGAGAGTTGGAAAATTTAACTAAATTTAACGTTCGAAGTAAAGTATAAGCTCAAAAAACTAACTCTAACTTAAACAAAATGTATGAAAACAATTTACAAAAAGTTGTTATTTTTATTACTACTACTGCCATTTAGTGTCTTTGCACAAAGCACACTCGAAGGAACGGTTGTTGACAAAACTTCAAAACAGCCACTTCCAGGAGTAAACGTAGTACTTCAGGGTGAAACCGCCGGCACCCAAACTGATTTCGACGGTAAATTCAAATTAGGTAAACTTAAAACCGGCCAAAAAGTTGTATTTTCTTATGTAGGATATAAAAATGCGGTAATTACCTTTGATTCTCAAAAGGATTTAGTGATTACTTTGGAAGAAGAAGCTAGCCAACTGCAAGAGGTCATGATCCAAGTAGGATATGGCTCCGCTAAGAAGAAGGATGCTACCGGATCTGTGGCTCTGATCACTTCGAAAGATTTTAATAAAGGAGCAATAGTCTCTGTAGATCAATTGTTAGCAGGAAAAGCTGCTGGGGTAAGAATTACCAACAGTGGTGGTTCTCCGGATTCGGCACCCAATATCGTCATCAGAGGAGGAGCTTCTTTAAATGCTTCCAACAGTCCTTTAATTATTATTGATGGAGTGCCCATTGGGGATTTAAGCCCTGCGGGGGTGAGCAATCCTTTTACTTTGATTAATCCAAATGATATCGAGAGTTTTTCAATCTTAAAAGATGCATCAGCTACCGCTATTTATGGAGTTAGAGCTTCTAACGGGGTTATTTTGATAACGACAAAAAAAGGAACAAGCGGTGAGCCTCAGTTCAATTATTCTGCTAATATTTCCGTGGGACGTGTTGGAAAAAAATTGGCCGTCATGAATGGTCCTGAATATACTAGATTTATTCAAAAATATTTTCCATCTAAAGCCAATGTGTTAGGAATTGACGACCCTACAACTACTGCAGTGGACGATCCCTTAACGCCGCAAGTGGAAGGAAGAATTTTAAGCAATACGGATTGGCAGGATCAAGTTTTGAGAACAGCGGTTTCTACGGATCATAACTTTAGCGTTAGAGCTAATATGTACAAAAAAATCCCTTTCAGAGCTTCGATAGGATATGCAGATATAAAAGGTCTTTTGAAAACCAATGATTACAAACGTTTAAGTTACTCTTTTAAAATGACACCTAAGTTGTTGCATGATGATTTAAAAATTGACATTAATGCCAAAGGAACGTATACTGATAAAAACTCAGTAGATGAAGGCGGTGCATTAGGTGGCGCTCTGAGTATGGATCCAACTAAACCGGTTTATGGTCCGTCAACAAACAATCAATTTGCGGGATACTATCAAGCAACGGAATTTAGTGGAACTAGAGAAAATCTACTTGGTTCATGGAATCCATTGGCATTGTTGCAACAGAGAACAAGGCCAGAAAGAGCTGTTAGGTTTTTAGGGAATGCTGAATTTGATTATAAAATGCCGTTCTTAAAGGATTTGCGAGCAGTAGTTAATTTAGGAATTGATGCTTCACAAGCCAGAATAAGAGAATCGTTTGCTAATAATTCAATAGCGACCTACTCTTTTAGTCAAGCAGGACAGTCTCGATTTAATCCAGGATTATCTTATCTTGAAAACCAAACAACTACCAATACAACTATGGATGCCTATTTAGCATACAACAAAGTCATGACGGGATTTGTTACCAAATTAGACGCTCAGGCAGGGTATTCCTACCAGAACTTCAAAACGGATGGTTACAAGAGTGAATTCAAAAATGATATAAATGGCATCAGAATACCCAATGATGATCCAGAAGACCCAAATAAAAGATACGTTCCCGTGTTGAACTTGCAAGCCTTTTTTGCAAGAACTAACATTGATTTGTTAGGCAAGTATTTGTTTACTGCCACTATGAGAGCTGATGCCACCTCTTTATATGCTAAAGATAGACGATGGGGTTATTTCCCAGCGGTAGGTGTTGCATGGAAACTTAAGGAAGAGTCGTTTCTCAAGGATTCTAAAGTAGTCAAAGATTTAAAATTAAGAGTCGGCTGGGGTAAAACAGGACAAGCAGGTATAGCAGGAGTTGATCTAGGAGGTAGTAAAGTGGGATATTTCCCAACGCAACTTTTGTTCCAACCCGGTGATGCGTCTAGTCAATATTTGCCTAATGTAACAACGTATTCTCCAAAAAGTTACAATGATCAATTAAGTTGGGAAAAAACAACTACAACGAATTTGGGATTGGATTTCGAACTTTTCAAAAATGGAATACTTTCAGGGAGTGTAGATGTCTACAAACGTAAAACTACCGACTTATTAGCTGCAGTTACTTATCCAGCAGGAGGCACTGTTGATGGAGTTTTCGTTAATAATATCGGTTCTGTGGATGGTCAAGGTGTTGAGACTGCTTTAACAGTAAAAGCAATTACGACTGATAAATTTTCGCTAACGTTAAGTGGAAATATCGCGTACAACTATAGCACTGTGAAGGATTTGGGAGCTAGAACAGAAGTACAAGTTCAGGATTCAAGTATTGGAGGGACTGGAGAATATTTACTATACCACCATGTGGGTAGTCAGCCAAGATCGGCTTTTGTTTATGAACAAATTTACGACGCCAGCGGAAATCCTATTGTAGGAGCTTATGTTGACAGAAATGGTGATGGACAAATCAATAGTAAAGATAAATACTACGTATCTATGGTGCCGAATTGGACTTATGGTTTCAGTACCAATATATCTTATAAAAATTGGGATTTATCAGCCAATTTTAGAGGACAAATCGGAGGACAAGTGTACAATCGTAAGCAAAAAGACAATGGATCGTTGAATAGTGCCATTTCACAAAATGGGAATGGTATCTATAATGTCTTAGAGACTGTCAACCCACTTTTTGAGTTCTCGAATCTAAATAATGTTCAATTTTCAGATTATTTTTTAGAAGACGCTACTTTTTTAAGATGTGATAACATTTCTTTAGCATATAAATTCCTTAAATTTATCAAGAAATCATCACTAAAGGTTAGTGCGTCAGTTAATAACCCATTTATTGTTACGAAATATTCCGGACAAGATCCAGAGAATTTTTCGGGGATTGACAGCAATTTTTACCCAAGACCAACCACATACACTTTAGGATTAAGTCTTGACTTTTAATTTTTAAAAAAAGAATTATGAAAAATTTTAAAATAAATAGCATCGGATTAGGATTAGTCCTGCTATTATCTATCAGTTGTACGAATGATCTTAATACAGAACCTATAGGAAAGGATAAGAATTTAGATCAGTTATTAGCGATTCAACCCACATTAGCCGGTTTGGTCTCGCAAGTATATGGAACACTTGCTTTGTCAGGACCTTCGGGACCTGGGAGTACAAATGTTCCTGGTGATGATCCGGGAGAATCCCCTTTTTTAAGAGGAATTATCAATTTGCAAGACTTTACTGCCGACGATATGAAAAACCGTTGGGGTGATAACGGTCTTGACCAGTTGACTACCAATACAGATTGGACGGATAGTAACAAATTCTTTGGGTACATGTATAATAGAATTTATTTTACTGCGACGCAGTCCAATAAAGTAATCAATCAAATGAATTTGTATAATATTTCAAGTAAAGATCAAATTATTAGTGAAATGAGATTTTTGCGAGCTTTGGCCTATTATTATCTAATTGACTGTTACGGTAAAGGACCAATACTACTTGAAACGGATCCAGTCGGTGGATTAAAAGCTGAATCTACAAGAGCACAGATTTTTGCTTTTCTAGAATCGGAATTATTAGCAATAGAACCTAAATTACCAATGTATATTGGATATGGTCAAGCTAATAGATCAACAGCGAGAATGCTTCTTGCCAAACTTTACTTGAATGCAGAAGTTTATACTGGAACACCAAGATACGCAGATGCATTAGTTTATGCCAAAAAAGTAATCGATGAAGGTGGCTATAGTTTAGCCCCAAATTTTGGAAGCTTATTTCAAGCTGACAATGACAGAACTAGTGCAAAAAATGAAATTATTTATGCCTTAATAGCGGATTCTCAAGTAAGCCAAAGTTATGGTAATACTACTTACCTTATCAATGGAAGTTTGAATGATGCCACCATGACGGCTACCGATTTTGGTAATCCGGGTGGAGGAACAAATGCTTGGGGAGGACACAGAGCCACAAAAGCTTGGTATGGTCTTTTTGGAAATTCGACAGCAGCTTTGGAAGCTTCCACTGATGACCGCGCAAAATTATTCTGGACAAATTCTTCCTCTTCTGATCCAGCAAAAAGACATAATTATGAAATGAATGATTACAAAGCGTGGATTGACGGTTTCCCTTCAACGAAATTTAGAAATACGAATTTCGAAGGACCTACAGTTATCGCTTCATTCGCCAACACGGATTTTCCTTTGTTCCGACTTGCAGATGTGTACTTAATCTACGCAGAATGTGTTGCTAGAGGCGCTGGAGGAAGTACTTCCGAAGCGGTGGGTTATGTCAATGCCATCAGAAACAGATCGCACGCAAGTTCAATTAACGCTTCCGATTTGACACCTGATTTTGTTCTTGACGAAAGAGCAAGAGAACTTAACTTTGAAGGACATAGACGAACTGATCTAATTCGATACGGTAAATTTACAGGCGGAAGTTATTTATGGCCATGGAAAGGTGGTGTGAAAGATGGAACATCGATTCCAACAACCTACAATGTATTTCCAATTCCTTTAAAAGCAATACAAGCAAATCCAAACTTGACGCAAAACCCAGGCTATTAATATTTAACATTAATTTAAATGAAATATATTTTAAAAATAACAGTTTTTATTTTCGCGCTATTGCCTTTTATATCGTGCACCAACGATAAAGACCCAGTGGTGTCAAAAAATGCATTTGAAGTTCGTCAGGATGCCGCGTTTCCTATCCCATCGGTTCTCTTGCCTGCTAATGACAGTGATGTTTTTGCTAAATTGGTATGGGACGAAACCAATAATGGTATGCCATCGGTTTCTAAATATACAGTGCTGATTTCAGATCACGATGCCGATCCTAATTTTACCAATGCAATTGAATACAATTTAGATCTTGGACTAGTGGTTGTTGATGGCAACGGAGTAAGTAATTGTACAATTAAGGTTTCGGACATTAATTCGATACTAAATCGTCTACCATCATTTAATTGTGGAGTTATGAATATTGATCTTCGAATTAAATCTACATTGGGAGTAACTTCGACAAATACTTTAGTGCAACCTAGTGCTTTTGTACAATATTCTAAACCTCTTACAGTTGCAGTAACAGCCTATTCTATTAAAGCGCCATTCCTTGCTTTTGCACGTGATACGGACTCGCCTGCGACTGCACCTAAATTAGCATCCTCTGCGTACAATAAAAGCAATGATTTCGAAGGATTTGTATATCTAGAAGCGGGGACCTATAAGTTCTACAAACCAGATGCTTGCAACGAATATGCAACTCCAACAATTTATGGAATAAATAGTGGAGCATTAGTTCAAGACGGAACAAACGGATACAACGTTGCTACTGCTGGGTTTTATTTTATAAAAGTAAACTTAAGCGCTGCTGCAAACACCGATACAGGAGTTGGAGCTTTGAGCTATTCCATCAACCCATTTACCTCAATTGGTATTTTTGGGAATGGAACTAAAGCAACTTTGTTCGCTGGAAATAATCCGATGACCTATGATAGTGTCACTAAAAAATGGAAAATCACTTGGCAATTAATCAATGGTAAGAAGTTTAGCTTTAGAGCCGTTAATGGCTCAACTGCGGCTGCAGTGCTTGTTGGATCGGGTATCGCTTCCACAACAGGTCCGACAGCGGTAACTTCTTTTTTTGGAACAGTAGATACTTTTGGAACCATTAAAGCACCTGGTGACTTTGTGGATAATAATACCAAAACGAAATACGATATCGAATTGGATGTGAATACGCCAAGAAATTACACCTTTACGATGACCGTAAATCCAAATTAATTTTAAAAAAATTAAATTAAAAAGGGCTGCTTTTAACAGCCCTTTTTTTAACAACTAGAATGCTATGAAAAAAAATGTTTTCTTAAATTTAATTCTTTGCTTGTTCTCGTCGGTTCTTTTTTCACAAGTAACCATAAGTCCGGCTACTTTTAATGTTACCGATCCCATTACAATCACGGTTTCTTTTGCTAGTGCCACCTGTAATACCATGACAGCAAATCCCGCTAAAGTATACATGCATGCTGGAATTGGTACGGATACCAATGCCTTCGGCTACAATGTAATTGGGAACTGGGGAATTGATGATGGTGTAGGATTGATGACCAACAATGGAAATGGAACTTGGAGTATCACCTTAACGCCAAGCGTCTATTTCAATTTAACAGCGACGCAACAAGCGAATGCTACCAAAATGGGAATGGTTTTCCGAAATGCAGCAGGTTCACAAACGCTCAAAAAACCAACAAGTTGTGGAGATTTTATTTTTAATGTTGGTTATTTTCAAACAACATTAGTGTCTCCAACTGAAAATAGTGTCACCATCCTAAATTCAGGAGGAAGTAGAAGTGTTCAAGCAACAAACACTAACGGAACCGCTAATTATAATTTAAAAGCTAATGGAGTTAGTATCAATACATCGAATAATACCAGCTTTTATTCATATACTGATACCAGCATTACTGAAAATAGAAATTATGAATTAGAGATTACTCAAGGAGCTTCTGTTCAAACCAAGAAATTTTCAGTTATTGTGAACCCAGGAACCATATCGGAAGCCTTGCCTTCTTCTGCTTTAGAAGATGGGATCAATTACGATCCAAATGATACTTCAAAAGCAACGTTAGTGTTAACCGCTCCTGGAAAAGAATTCATTTATGTGGCTGGAAGTTTCAATAACTGGCAACCTGGGAACGCTTATGCGATGAAAAAAGACCCAACGACTTCAAAATTTTGGCTCCAATTAACAGGATTAACAGCAGGCGTGGATTATTCGTATCAATATTGGGTTGTAGATACGACTCCGACGACGAACTCACCTGTAATTGTTAAAACAGCCGATCCTTTTTCAACATTGGTGCTTTCACCATTTGATGATCCATACATTCCGGCGTCAACGTATCCGAATTTACCAGCTTATCCAACAGGACAAGAGCGCGAAGTTACTGTGTTAAAAACAGGGCAAACACCTTACAACTGGCAAGTAACCAACTTCAATAAACCGAAGAAAGAAGACCTTGTTGTATATGAAGTATTAATTAGAGATTTTGATACACATAAAAACTTCCAAGACTTAATAGATCGTATTGATTATTTTAAAAATTTAAAAGTCAATGCCATTGAGTTAATGCCAGTAATGGAATTCGAAGGGAATGAAAGCTGGGGTTACAACACCTCATTTCACTTAGCCTTGGATAAATTCTACGGACCAGAAAGCAAATTAAAAGAGTTTATTGATCTGTGTCACCAAAATGGAATTGCTGTTATTCTTGACGTTGCTTTAAACCATGCTTTTGGAAGAAATCCAATGGACAGAATGTGGATGTCGGATCCGGATAAAGACGGTTGGGGCGGACCTGCTTCTGACAATCCATACTTTAACGTAGTGTCTACGCATAGCTATGGTGTTGGAAATGATTTTAACCATTCGTCTGCTTACACGCAATATTACGTAAGAAGAGTGATCAAGCATTGGATTCAAGATTTCAAAATTGACGGTTTCCGTTGGGATTTAACCAAAGGATTTACCCAAAATTGCACCGGAAGTGATGCCTGCACGAATGCGTACCAACAAGATCGCGTAGATATTCTAAAAGCATATACTGATTATTCATGGAGTTTAGACCCTTACCACTATACCATTTTCGAACACCTAGGTATCGATAGTGAAGAGCAACAATGGGCCAATTATCGCTTGAATGAAACACCAAGTAAAGGGGTGATGATGTGGGGAGAATTGCAAGCCGCATACAAAGATCTAGCAAGAGGAAGTGGAGCAAGCATCACCAGAATGGGATCTGATTCCAGAGGTTTTACAGCCAAACGTTTGATTGGTTATCCAGAAAGTCATGACAAAGAGAGAGTATTGTATGAAGCAATGACTTTTGGAGTGGCAGGCACAACTTCGCCATTGAACAACTTAAATAATGCTTTGGGCAGAATGTCGGCCATCGGCGCAACATCGATCTTAGTTCCTGGTCCAAAAATGATTTGGCACTTCGCTGAATTAGGAAATGAAATGTCCATCTTTACTTGCAATAATGGTACAATTAACACCGATTATGATGGTGGAACTCCATCAGGAGATTGTAAATTAGATACCAAACCACAATTGCAATGGACGAATAACTGGCTAGGAAATCCACAAAGAGCACAAGTATATAATGACTGGTCTCGCTTAATAGATTTGAAAAAAACAGAACCAGTTTTCGAAGGAAGTTATTCTTTTAGTCCAGATGGTGGTAATAATTTGAAACAAAGAATTTACATCTTTGATACCAGTTTGCCAAATACCCAGATTCGAAACGTTGTGGTATTGGCTAACTTTTCAGTGGAAACGCAAAGTATTGTTCCAAATTTTTATACAACAGGAATGTGGTACAATTTGATGGACAATTCTACTTACAATGTTAGCAATGCTACAGCTCCAATTACATTGGCTCCAGGCCAGTTTCGAGTATATGGAGATCATGCTTCCACGCTAAGTAACGATTCTTTTGATCTTAGTGATAGTGTGGTTTTATATCCAAATCCGTCAAATACTTATTTTGCTATTAACACCAATACAAGTAAAGTAGATGTTTACTCTGTGACGGGTCAATTAGTGAAAAGTTTTGAAAGTCAAGCTAGTGGGTTTCAATTCAATATTTCCGATTTAAAAGAGGGAGTTTATTTGGTAAAAATTTTAGACGCCAATAACCGTCTGAAAACAACTCGATTAATCAAACAATAGTTTTTTTATTTTTTTTGAATTTAGAAAAAGCCTTTTCATTTTGAAAGGGCTTTTTTTGCTTCAAGTCGTACGACAAAATTATTTTTAGTTCGTTAAAGAAAATACTATTTTTGCCCAATGAACGAAACCAAAAAAAATAAAGTTTTCAAAGGACTAAGAATCACTGGGATTACCTTAGTTGTTTTATTGGGGCTAATGTTCCTTTTGCCGATTCTCTTTCCAGGCAAAATTGCGGTTGAAGTCAAGAATTTTGCTAATGAAAAATTAGACGGCGATTTGAATTTTTCCGAAGCCAAACTTTCGTTCTTCAGCCATTTTCCATCATTGACCTTGACCTTAAAAGATTTCAAATTAAAAGGTTCCGCGCCTTACAAAGATCAAACCTTAGTTTCCGCGAATGAAATTGCCTTCGGAATCAATTTGAAAAGTCTGGTTTTTGAAAGCAAAATCAACATCGACAAAATTTTTCTATCCAATGCCTTGATGAATGTCCAAGTGAATGAAAAAGGAGAAGCCAATTACAATGTCTATGTTTCCGACTCAAAAGCGAAGCCTTCTGATACCAGCAGTACGTCTTTAAAACTGGAAAAGATTGCGATCGAGAACAGTCATTTAATCTACAACGATCGATCGGCAAAGATTTTAATTGATGCTAAAGGATTCAACTATGTGGGCAAAGGAGATCTAGATCAATCTATTTTTGATATCTATACGGAAGCCGAAATTGACGCACTAGATTTCACGTTTAACAATGAAAATTACTTAAAAAACAAGAAGATAAAAGCCGATTTAATTACAAAAATCAACACCAATTCCTTAGCCTTTGTCTTTCAACAAAACAATCTTAAAATCAATAAATTGCCCGTCGAATTTACCGGAAAATTTGATTTCTTGAAAAACGGCTACGACATGGATTTTAATATCGTTTCGCAAGACAGCCGTCTCAATGATTTTTTTACCGCACTGCCGCCTGCCTACGTCACTTGGTTGGAAAAAACCAAAGTAAAAGGGAGTACTGATTTAGCGCTATCTTTAAAAGGAAAATACATTGCTTCAGAAAATAAAAAACCAAATCTCGATTTCAATATGAAAATCCGAGAGGGTGAAATTGAATACAAAAATGCACCCTTCCCAGTTTCCAACATCTTTCTAAATTTTGACACCAAACTACCTGAATTGAATATAGAGAATCTTCAAGTTACGATTGATTCGGTATTTTTTAATGTGGGAAAAGATTACCTAAAAGCCATCGTCAAATCCAGCGGTTTGAAAACCCCAAAGATAGACGCAGTAGTAAAAGCAACGCTCGATTTAAAGAAAATGGATCAAGCTTTTGGCTTCGAAAACATGGATTTGAAAGGGCTTTTGCAACTGAATCTAACTGCGAAAGGAAATTATGATAAGGCTCGTTCTGTTTTTCCAGTCACCAATGTAACGCTGAGTCTTAAGAACGCTACCATTTTAACCGATTATTATCCAAATCCAATTCAAAATATCAATGTATTGGCCACGCTTTCGAACGGTAATGGTACGTTTAAAGAAACTAAGGTGGTTCTGAATCCAGCATCTTTTGTATTTGAAGGCAAACCGATTGATGTAAAAGCAAGTTTTCAAAACTTTGACGACGTTGCTTATAACGTCAAAGCCAAAGGTGAAATTGATTTAGCCAAAGTGTATAAAGTCTTTTCCAGAAAAGGCTTGGATGTGAAAGGGTATATCAAAGCCGATGTAGCATTCGCCGGAAAACAAAGCGACGCTACTAGCGGACGGTATGCACAACTACACAACAGTGGAACGTTACAACTTAAAAATATTAAAACCACATCGGAATACCTCCCAAAGCCTTTCGTGATTCAAGACGGATTGTTTTCGTTTCGCCAAGATAAAATGGATTTTACCAATTTCAATGCGACTTATGGCCAGTCCGATTTCAAAATGAACGGCTACCTTCAGAATGTCATCAATTTTGTGCTTTCGGATAAAGAAACTTTGAAAGGAAAATTCGTTTTGAATGCTAATTATATTAATGTAGATGAATTCATGTCGGAAGTGACTTCGGCTCCAACATCCACTTCAAAAAACACCGAAACGGTAGCAAAAACGTCAAGCGGCGTGGTAGTGGTTCCTCCCAATTTCGATTTGCGATTTATAGCGAATGCCCAAAAAATCAACTTTAAAGAGTTGGCATTGACCAATACCAAAGGCGATGTTACCATTACCAAAGGCAAACTACACCTAGAAAAAACAGGGTTCGATATAATTGGCTGTAAAGTAGTGATGGATGCTTCTTACGGCGCCGAAAGTCCGACGAAAGCCTTTTTTGATTTCGCGGTCGATGCCAATGATTTCGATATCAAGCGCGCTTATGATGAAATAAAGTTGTTTCGAGAAATGGCTTCTGCGGCTGAAAATGCAAAAGGAGTAGTTTCATTGAAATATCAAATAGGAGGAAAATTGGACGCTAACATGAATCCCATTTATCCCTCGTTAGTTGGTGGCGGAATACTATCGGTTAAAGATGTAAAAATGAAGGGCTTCAAAATGTTTAGTGCTGTGAGCAAAAAGACGAACACCGAAGCCATCAAAAACCCTGATGTAACTAAAGTAGACATTCATACTACGATTAAAAACAACCTTATTACGATTGAACGTTTCAAATTCAAGTTCGCAGGTTTCCGACCAAGAATCGAGGGAACAACCAGTTTTGATGGTCGTTTAAACATCAAAATGCGATTGGGCTTGCCGCCTTTAGGCATAATTGGAATTCCGATGTCCATTACAGGAACACAAGACAATCCTAAAATAAAATTGGGTAGCAAAACCGAAGATTTGCAAGAAACCGAATATGTAGATGCGCCTGCGGGAGCACAACCAGTAAAGACAGAAAGCCCTACTCCAGAAATCACCAAATAAAGGATTTCTCTACTCATAGAAGCTTTATTTCGAGCCATTTTGCCACTTTCTTTTTTCTAAAGATTCCTAGTTAAAAATTTCCTTTTTACATTCAGACTCCTACCTTTGTAAGTCGGAATTTAATCCAATCAAAATGAATAGAAATAGCAAGAGAAGAGAAGCCTTATTGTATCATGCCAAACCAACTCCAGGCAAGATTCAGGTAGTTCCCACCAAAAAATATGCAACCCAAAGAGATTTGTCCTTGGCCTATTCTCCGGGAGTTGCGGAGCCTTGTTTAGAAATCGCCAAAGACGTAGATAACGTTTATAAATATACGGCCAAAGGTAATTTAGTAGCTGTAATCACCAATGGAACCGCCGTTTTAGGACTTGGAGATATTGGTCCAGAGGCATCTAAACCCGTAATGGAAGGCAAAGCCTTGTTATTTAAAATATTTGCCGATATCGATGTGTTTGATATTGAAATTGGGACTAAAGATGTTGAAGCTTTCATTCAAACCGTAAAGAATATTGCACCCACTTTTGGGGGCATCAACCTAGAAGATATTAAAGCACCCGAATCTTTTGAAATCGAAAGACGCTTGGTGGAAGAATTGAATATTCCCGTGATGCACGACGACCAACACGGAACAGCTATTATTTCCTCGGCAGCCTTGTTGAATGCCTTAGAATTGGCAGATAAAAAAGCAGAAGATGTAAAAATGGTAGTCTCTGGAGCGGGCTCTGCTGCTTTAGCGTGTGCTGATTTATATGTTTTGTTAGGAGTTAAAGTAGAGAACATATCGATGTTTAACAGTAAAGGAATCTTGACCAAGAACGATCCTAGGTTGTCAGATATGCAGCAAAAATATGCCAAAGATAGCGCTCCAATTTCGTTGGAAGAAGCGCTTGTTGGTGCGGATATTTTCTTAGGATTGTCCTCTGGAAACATCATGACGGCACAAATGCTCTTAGGAATGGCACCGAATCCGATTGTGTTTGCGATGGCCAATCCCGATCCTGAAATAGATTACAATTTAGCTATCGCTACTCGAAAAGATATTATTATGGCAACGGGTCGTTCGGATCATCCTAATCAAGTGAATAATGTTTTAGGGTTCCCTTATATTTTTCGAGGTGCTTTAGATGTGCGTGCTACCAAAATAAATGAGGCGATGAAAATGGCCGCTGTGCGTGCTTTAGCGGCTTTAGCAAAAGAACACGTTCCGGAGCAAGTCAATATTGCGTATGGCGAAACCAAATTAGTTTTTGGCCGCGAATACATTATCCCAAAACCTTTCGACCCTAGATTGATTACGATGGTAGCACCTGCTGTTGCCAAAGCGGCAATGGAGTCGGGTGTCGCCTTAAACCCAATTCAAGATTGGGATAAGTATGAAGAAGAACTTTTAGAGCGATTGGGCTCCGACAATAAAATGGTTCGTTTGCTAACCAATCGAGCGAAAACCGATCCAAAACGCATTGTTTTTGCCGAAGCAGATCATCTCGACGTTTTGAAAGCGGCCCAAATTGTTTTGGAAGAAGGTATTGGTTTCCCGATTTTATTAGGAAACAAAGAAGTGATTCTAGAACTCAAAGAAGAATTAGGATTTGATGCCGATGTCCCAATTTACGATCCTAAAACTCCCGAAGAAGATGCCCGACGTTTGCACTATGCGGAGATGTTTTGGAAAGCAAGACAACGCCGAGGAATTTCGCTATTAGACGCGCAAAAATGGATGCGAGAACGCAATTATTTCGCGGCAATGATGATCAATCAAGGAGAAGCAGATGCACTGGTAACGGGCTATTCGAGAAGTTACCCAAGTGTAGTAAAGCCGATGATGCAATTGATTGGAAAAGCACCGGGAATTTCATTGATTGCCACTACGAATATGATGATGACGAATCGCGGACCGATGTTCTTGTCGGATACGGCGATTAATCCAAATCCAACATCAGACGATTTAGCGAAAATTGCTTTGATGACTGCGAAAACAGTTAGAATGTTCGGAATGGAACCCGTAATTGGAATGGTATCTTTTTCGAATTTTGGATCCTCTTCTGATACTAGCGCTTCGAAAGTGAGAGAAGCAGTAGCCTATTTACATAATTACTACCCTGATTTGATTGTAGATGGAGAAATTCAAGCTGATTTTGCCTTGAATCCGGAAATGCTGAAAGCGAAATTTCCGTTTTCTAAATTGGCAGGAAAAAAAGTAAATACCTTAATTTTCCCCAACTTAGAATCGGCCAACATTACCTACAAATTATTAAAGGAATTGTATAAAGTCGACTCCATTGGTCCCATTATGATGGGAATGGGAAAACCAGTTCACATTTTTCAATTGGGAGCTAGTGTCGAAGAAATGGTAAATATGGCCGCAGTTGCTGTTGTAGATGCTCAAGAAAAAATCAAAAGATTGAAGAATCTTGAAATTAAATTTTAACACTTATCCGCAGTTAATCCACCCCAATTAAACTTTTTTGTTATATTTGGAACTACTTTACTACAGCAATGATAGCACACATACAAGGGAAATTAGTTGAAAAAACGCCGACGGAAGTAGTGATTGACTGTGGTGGCGTTGGCTATCATATTAACATTTCGTTGCACACCTATTCGTTGTTGCCTCAGACGGATCAAATAAAATTGTTTACCTACTTACAAATTAAAGAAGATTCCCATACCTTGTTTGGATTTGTCGAAAAATCAGAACGTGAAATTTTCAAAATGCTTTTGTCAGTTTCAGGAATTGGTGCTAGCATTGCCAGAACCATGTTGTCTTCTCTAGAACCCAAGCAAATCATTCAAGCATTAGCCGTGGGAGATTTGGCGACGATTCAATCGATCAAAGGGATCGGAACTAAAACAGCCCAAAGAGCTATTTTAGACCTTAAGGACAAAGTGTTAAAACTGTACGATTTGGATGAAGTTTCCATGGTACAAAGCAATACAAATAAAGATGAAGCGTTATCCGCATTGGAGGTTTTAGGATTTAATAAAAAGCTTGCAGAAAAAGTCGTGGATAGAATTGTCCAACAAGATTCGGGTGCCTCTGTAGAATCGATTATCAAACAAGCATTAAAAAATTTATAATACTTGAAAACATTTTACATACAAAAATTGAATTTTTTCTATAGAATTAGTGTTATTGCACTGGTTTTATTTTTCAATTCTAGCGTTCAAGCTCAGGTAGTTGACGAGCCTCAAGATTCTATTAAACCAGGATATTCTCAAGGTTCATTACATCTAAAAAACCCTCAAAGTATTTTAGAAGCTTATACGTATGATCCGGTAACCGATCGTTATATTTATACGAATTCGGTTGATGGATTTAATATCAATTACCCTATAATTTTAACACCAAAAGAATACGAACAATTGGTTTTGAGAGAATCCATGCGAGGGTATTTTAAAAAGAAATCCGACGCTATTGATGGTAAAAAAGAAGGAAGTGAAGCCGGTAAAAAAGATTTGTTGCCAAGATACTATATCAATTCAGGGTTTTTTGCCTCTATTTTTGGAAGCAACACCATCGACGTAAAACCCACTGGATCCGTAGAAGTAGATCTTGGAGTACGCCATACCAAACAAGACAATCCGGCATTGTCCCCCAGAAACAGATCCACTACAAACTTTGATTTCAGTCAAAGAATCAGTATGAGTTTGATGGGGAAAGTGGGAACCAGATTAAAGGTTACAGCAAACTATGATACGCAGTCGACTTTTGCCTTTCAAAATTTAATAAAACTAGAATATACTCCCGAAGAAGACGATATCATCCAAAAGATTGAAGTAGGTAATGTGAGTTTGCCATTAAATAGCTCACTGATTCGAGGTGCTCAGAGTTTGTTTGGGGTGAAAGCCCAGTTGCAGTTTGGAAAGACTACAGTAACTGGTGTTTTTTCGGAACAAAAATCGCAAACCAAAACAGTTACAGCCCAAGGCGGTGGTACCATCCAAGACTTCGATTTGTTCGGATTGGAATACGACAATGACCGCCACTTTTTCTTGTCGCAGTATTTCAGAAACAAATACGATTCGGCTTTAAGAAATTACCCTTTTATTGATTCTAGAGTTCAAATAACCCGTATGGAAGTTTGGATTACCAACAAGCAAAACCGAATTAGCACGACCAATAACAACTTAAGAAACATTATCGCCCTTCAAGATTTAGGGGAAGCACGGTTGAATGATTTTACTGATAAGGATATTGTCTCAATAGATTTGTCAGGAGCTGGTCCGATTCTTCCAGCATATTTCTACAACAGTGACCCTGATTACGGACCTAATTCTCCCGTGGATAACAAAAACAACAAATACGACCCTAAGTTAATAGCAACTGGAGGCGGAATGTTAAACAATCAAATTCGGGAAATTGCAACGGCATATTTAGGATTTAATAACGGGTACAACGCACTAGAAGGACAAGATTATTCGAAGTTGGAAAATGCTCGAAAGTTAAGTTCAAATGAATACACTTTTAATCCACAATTAGGGTACTTGTCGCTTCAACAACGGTTGAACAACGATGAAGTTTTGGCGGTGGCTTACCAATATACGATCGGAGATAAAGTTTATCAAGTTGGGGAATTTGGGAATGATGGTGTTGACGCTACGCAAGTGGGTTCTACGAATCAAGGAACCGGCCAACCCGAATCGATTACTTCTCAAGCTTTGGTATTAAAAATGCTGAAAAGTAATTTAACCAATGTAGAGAAACCGATTTGGAATTTAATGATGAAAAACATTTATCAAATTCCAGGGGCGTACCAATTAGACCAACAAGATTTTAGGTTCAACATTCTTTATTCGGATCCTTCACCTTTAAACTACATTACGCCAGCCAACGCTTCTTCACCCTTACCTGCTGGAGTGGAGACAACACCATTGTTGAAAGTGTTTAATGTTGATAAATTGAATTTCAACAACGATCCACAAGCGGGCGGTGACGGTTTCTTCGATTTCATTCCAGGCCTTACCGTTGACCCTCAAAACGGAAGATTAATCTTTACCAGTGTGGAACCTTTCGGAAAATTACTTTTTGAAAAGTTAAGAACTTCCCCAACTCAAAATTATAATGGCGATCCACTTTCGGGAGATTACAACGACAACCAACGGAAATATGTGTTTCAAAATTTATACAAGAAAACACAATCCTCCGCTTTGCAAGATGGTGATAAAAATAAATTTCAATTGCGCGGAAAATTCAAATCAGCCGGTGGCGACGGAATCCCAATTGGTGCTTTCAATGTTCCAAAAGGTTCGGTAGTAGTGACTGCAGGTGGTAGAGTGTTGTTGGAAGGAGTTGATTATAGCGTGAATTATCAGGCGGGAAGAGTTCAAATTTTAGACCCTTCATTGCAAGCATCAAATACGCCGATTCAAGTTTCGGTAGAAAACAACTCTACTTTTGGTCAACAAACGCGCAGATTTATGGGCTTGAATGTAGAGCATAAATTCTCCGATAAATTTTTAATAGGGGCCACTTTATTGAAAATGACCGAAAAACCGCTAACGCAAAAATCTAGTTATGGACAAGAATCGGTAAACAATACTATTTTTGGGTTTAATGCTAACTATTCAACCGATGTGCCGTTCTTTACACGAATGGTTAACAAATTACCCTTTATTGACACTGATGTTCCTTCTACCATTTCCTTCAGAGGAGAAGTCGCTTTCTTAAAGCCTGATTCTCCGAAAGCCGACAAATTTAATGGGGAATCTACGATTTACGTGGATGATTTTGAAGGGTCACAAACTACTATAGATTTACGTTCTGCTCAATCTTGGGCGTTGTCCTCAACACCTTTAAAAGATACCGATATCGGAGCCAATGAAGTACCGAGTACGTATGACTTTAACGGGAATTTTACTGGAGCGTCTTCCGATGATCCACTATTATTATCCACGGGCTACAAAAGAGCGAAATTAAATTGGTATACCATCGACCCAATCATTTATACCAAACCGGAAGGAATTTCAACTGATGATATTTCAATCACTAGCACTCGTAGAATTCTCAGTAAAGAGTTGTTTCCGAATACGGATATTGCTGCAGGTCAAATACAAGTAATTAATTCGTTAGACTTAACCTATTATCCAAAACTGAGAGGTCCTTACAATAACAACGCAAATTTTGCTACAGATAATCCTAAAAATAATTTCGGTGGAATAACTAGAGCTCTTAATTCTACGAACTTTGAGCAATCGAATGTTGAGTATATTCAGTTTTGGGTATTGGATCCTTATATTGGAAATGGATCCTTACCACAAGGCAGCTCAAACAGTGGAAAAGTGTATTTCAATTTAGGTTCGATATCGGAAGACATTCTGAAAGACGGAAGAAAGCAATTTGAAAATGGAATACCAGCACCTGGTTCTAACGATTTGACCATTCCGACGGCTTGGGGGAAAGTACCTGCGTCACAATCTTTAGTGTATGCTTTTGACACCAATCAAGGGAATCGTGCAGCGCAAGATGTTGGATTTGACGGTTTGAACGATGCGGAAGAGGCTACAAAATACACCAATTATGCCGGAGAAGCGGATCCTGCATCAGACAATTATCAGTACTTTTTAAATGCTACAGGAAACGTTTTGGATCGCTATAAAAATTATAACGGTTCTCAAGGGAATTCTCCTGTAAATGTTACCAACAACAATCGAGGAAACTCTACAGTTCCGGATGTAGAAGACATTAACAGAGACAATACCATGGATACCTTTGATGCGTATTATGAGTATAGCGTTGAAATTAAACCTGGTATTACGAAAACCAACACTAAATTTGTTAGCGATATTTTAGAAACCACCGGCACTACAGCAGGTTCTTCTTTTGGGGAAACTACTCCGGCCCGATGGATTCAATTCAAAATTCCGGTAATTGACTATGAGAGAAAGATTGGGGCTATTTCTGATTTTACTTCCATACGTTTTATCCGAATGTTTATGACGGGCTTTGAAGACCAAATAACAGTTCGATTTGGAGCGCTGGATTTGGTACGAGGAGAATGGAGACGCTATGTAAAAACACTTGATCCAACGGATACCAATGTGGCCGATGACCCAACCAATTTCGACGTTCAATCGGTAAATATTCAAGAAAATAGTCAAAGAGTTCCCATTAAATACGTGTCGCCTCCCGGGGTGGTTCGAGAACAATTGTATAATAACAATACCGTAATTAATCAAAACGAACAAGCATTATCGTTGCGAGTTTCGGAATTGCAGCCCGGAGATTCCAGAGCAGTTTTCAAAAATGTAAGCGTCGACATGCGTCAGTTTAAGAAATTAAAAATGTTCTTGCATGCTGAGAAAATAGGGGATATTCCATTAGCAGATGACGAAATGGTTGGGTTTATTCGTTTTGGAAATGACTTCACCGATAACTTTTACCAAGTCGAAGTTCCTCTGAAAGTAACAAATGCAGGTGCTGCAAGTGCAGATTTGATTTGGCCAGAGGCCAATAATATTGATTTGTCTTTAGAGCGATTGACTCAAATTAAAATCTTATCCAGACAACAAGGGCCACAGTTACCCGGTGAAATTTTCACAGTTACCGAAAATGGCTCTAAAATCGGAGTTCGAGGAAATCCAAATTTTGGATTGGTGAGAACCTTAATGGTAGGAATCAAGAACAATACGTTAGGAACTTCTTCCGCACGTCAAATAGATGGAGAAGTTTGGTTTAATGAGCTTCGAATTGCCGACATGGATAATAAAGGCGGTATGGCAGCCGTGCTTAATGTTGATTCTAACTTTGCCGATTTTGCCACACTTTCTGCAACCGGAAAGAAAAGCACGGTTGGTTTTGGAACCCTAGAGCAAGGTCCGAACGAACGCAGCAGAGAAGACATCATGCAATACAACATTGTAACGAATTTAAGTTTAGGAAAAATATTGCCGAAGAAATGGGGCATCAATTTGCCGTTTAATTATGGTGTTGGTGAAGAAACAATCACGCCACAATACGACCCTTTTAATCAAGATATTAAATTGAAACAATTGCTGGACAATACCTACGATCCTGCAGAGAAAAGCAATATCGAAAATCGAGCAATTGATTATACGAAGAGAAAAAGCATCAATTTTATTGGCGTTAAAAAAGAGCGTGCACCAGAGCAAAAGCAGCATCTTTACGATCCGGAAAATCTAACCTTATCGTATTCTTATAATGAGGTGAAACGACATAATTTTGAAATTGAAAGCTATCTTGATCAACAAGTCAACACGGGTGCCGATTATGCCTTTGCTTTTCAACCCAAACCAGTGGAACCACTAAAGAACAATAAGTTCATGAAAAAGAGTTCCTATTGGAAAATGTTGAGCGATTTCAATTTCAATTATTTGCCTACCAATATTTCGTTCAGCACCAATATTGTGAGACAATTCAACAAGCAGCAATTCCGTCAGGTAGATGTGGAAGGCATAGGTTTGGATCCATTGTACCGACGCAATTATTTGTTCAATTACCAATACGGATTCAATTACAACTTGACCAAAGCATTGAAAATTAATTACACGGCCTCGTCAAGTAATATTGTTAGAAATTATCTCAATCAAAATAATGAGCCTATTAATAGTGTGACTTTGTATTCTGATTTTTGGAATGTAGGAGATCCTAATACACATACCCAACAATTTGTGGTGAATTACGAACTCCCTATTAATAAGATTCCAGTATTTAGTTTTGTGAAGTCTACTTATTCTTATACGGGAGATTACAACTGGCAACGTGCTTCTTTAGCCTTAACGAGTATTGAAAAAGATGGAGTCAACTATAATCTTGGAAATACGATTCAAAATGCGGGTTCTCATAAATTGAATACCACATTCAATATGGATTCGTTTTACAAATACATTGGATTAACTAAGAAAACTAACAAGCCGGCCGCGTCAAAACCTGTGGCACCGCCAAAACCAGGTCAGAAAGTAACCAATACCAATGTGAATCCAGTTACCAACGATCGAAATTTATTCGTCAATGGAATGATTGGAATCTTGACCAGTATTAAAAATGTTCAAGTGAATTATAGCGAAAACAAGGGAACGGTACTTCCTGGTTTTACACAAGGATTAGGGTTTTTCGGATCTACGAAACCTACTTTAGGCTTTATTTTTGGATCGCAAGAGGATGTCCGTTATGATGCGGCTAAAAATGGTTGGTTGACTAGATATCCCGATTTCAATCAGAATTTTACACAAGTAACTAACAAGACTTTGAACTTGACGGCCAATGTAGATTTGTTCCCAGACTTCAAAATTGATTTGAACGCCGACCGAACTTATGTGGATAATTTTTCTGAACAATACGATGTAGATGGACAAGGGAATTACAATCCGAGATCCCCATATTCTACTGGAAATTTCTCTATTTCGACTATTTTATTAAATACGTCTTTCAGCAAAAGTGATGAGAATTTCTCCGCTGCTTTTGAAGAAATGAAATCAAATCGAATTGTTGTCGCGAATCGTTTGGCATCTTATTATTATGCCGGTTCTCCAAATATTCCTCGCTATGGCGATGCATTACATCCCATTCCGACGGATATTACCAATCCACAATACGGAATTTATACGGCCAATCAAGGTTTTCCTATTGGTTTTGGAAAAAACAATCAATCGGTATTGTTGCCTTCGTTCTTAGCAGCCTATACTGGTAAAGACGCCTCAAGTGTTTCATTAAAGGCCTTCAGAGACATTCCAATACCGAACTGGACCATCAAATACAGTGGCTTGATGCGTTACAAGTTTTTCAAGGATCGTTTTAAACGCTTTTCTATACAAAACAGTTACAAAGCGTCCTATACGATCAATTCCTTCCGTTCCAATTTTGAATACGACAAACATCCGGGCGGAGTGGATGAAACAGGGGCATTATACACAGACACCGGCGGGAATTTTTATAACAAGTTGTTGATCTCCAATGTAAACTTGGTGGAGCAGTTTAATCCGTTAGTTCGTTTCGATTTCGAAATGTTGAGTTCGGTTAAAATCCTAGCGGAGATGAAGAAAGATCGGGCGCTGTCCATGAGTTTCGATAATAATTTATTAACGGAAGTGAAAGGATTGGAATATGTAGTTGGGATTGGTTACCGAATCAAAGATGTTATCATCTCGTCGCGATTGGCCGATAATCCAACGGGTATTATTAAGAGCGATATTAATTTCAAATTGGACGCGTCCTATCGAAATAGCCAAACCATAGTAAGGTATTTGGATTATGACAACAACCGATTGTCGGGAGGTCAGAATGTTTGGTCCGCTAAATTAACTGCTGATTATTCGTTTAGTAAAAACTTAACCATGATTTTCTTCTACGACCATTCGTTTTCTAAAGCGGTGATTTCTACCTCGTTCCCAATAACCAATATTAGAGCTGGATTCACCTTCCGATACAACTTTGGAAATTAATTGAAAAACACTTTAGAAAACTTCAACTAACACTTACCTTTGTCGCTCTTGAAACAATAAAAAACACGAATTATAATGAACATACCAACAAATTTAAAGTATACAAAAGATCACGAATGGGTGCTCTTAGAAGGAGAAATTGCAACGGTAGGAATTACTGATTTTGCTCAAAAAGAATTAGGCGATATCGTTTATGTAGAAGTAGAAACTTTAGACCAAACCCTAGCAAAAGATGAAGTTTTTGGAACCGTGGAAGCAGTAAAAACGGTATCCGATTTATTCTTGCCATTAGCAGGTGAAATTATTGAATTTAATGACGCTTTGGAAAGCAGTCCGGAAGTTGTCAATTCAGATCCTTACGGAGCTGGATGGATGATTAAAGTAAAAGTAAGTAATGTAGCTGCTTTTGACGAATTACTTTCTAGTGAAGCCTACTCAGCACTTATTGGAGCTTAAAAACCTATACCTGTGTTTGGCCATAGGCTGGACATTGCTAATTGCGGTTTTGTGCTTGGTGAGTTTTAATGACTTGCCAACAATAGGAATTGGAGGTGCAGATAAATATGTGCACTTTATCTTCCATTTCGGATTTACACTGCTGTGGTTTATGTATGTTAAGTCCAGATCTGCTAATCCGTCGCTTTTAAAGGTAGGATTGGCGTCTTTATGCTACGGAATTTCTTTAGAGATAGCTCAAGGACTGTTTACAACTACGAGAAGTGCCGACATTTTTGATGTTATAGCCAATGCCACAGGAGCAGGAATTGCCATACTGGTGATTTTGTTAGCTCGGAGGTTGTTAAATAATAGAATTTAAAATTAAATCCTGAAAATATAATCCCACATCAGTGGGATTTTTTTATTTTTATGCCATGAATATTAAACAGTACTTAGATTCGACTTATTTAAAAACAGCCGATCAGGCCGGATTGTCAGCAAACGAGAACATTTTGGTTGCCAAACAATACATTCAAGAGGCCATTGACGAACACTTTAAACTCATCATGATTCGCCCAGATATGGTAGCGATGGCCAAAAAAATGATCACCGAGGCACAATCTAAAGTGACCATAGGAACGGTAATCGATTTTCCGGAGGGCAAAGCAACCTGGATGCAAAAAATAGAAGAAGCCCAAAAAGCGATCGAAGACGGTGCCGACGATTTGGACTTTGTTTGCAATTACGAAGCATTCAAAAAAGGCGAGGTCGCTCTAGTAAAGGAAGAAATTATTAATTGTACCCGTTTGGGACTGCAACACCACAAAATAGTCAAATGGATTATTGAGGTGGCAGCGCTGAATGATCAACAAATTATTCAGCTTTCAGCGCTGATTAAAAATTGCATCATATCTAATTTTAAAGAAGAATGTTACCAATCTGTTTTCGTAAAATCATCCACTGGATTCTATAAAACAGAAAACAATCTTCCCAATGGTGCTACCGTACCCTCGATTATCTTAATGCTAGAAAATGCTTCGCCGCTGCCCATAAAAGCCGCTGGAGGTGTTCGAACCTTCGAGGAAGCTGTGGCCATGATTCGTTTGGGTGTCAAACGCATTGGGACCTCTGGCGCCAAAATTATTTCCGACGGTCAAACGTTGAAAACCGACTATTAAAAGGGTATAACTATACAATTATGAAAAAACATTTACTATTCCTTCTCTTTTGTTTTGGGGTGGCTCAAGCTCAAATTAGTACTAAAAATGGAGAACAATTTCCACGATTTCCCGAATGCGAAAATCTTAACGGAACTGCTCTAGAAAGTTGTTTCAACAATCAGGTTCAGAATTTGGTTTATCGAACGTTTCAAGTTCCAACCGATTTGAAGCAAAAAGACTACAAAGGAAGTGTCATTGTGCTATTTGAAGTAGATGATAAAGGTACTTTCAAAACGATCTATATTGATGCCAATGAAGAGCAATTGGTGCAAGAAGTGAAACGCGTTTTCGGACAATTTCCAAAAATAAGCCCGCCTACTTTTAATGGGCAACCAACGTATGCTAAGTATACTTTAAAAATAGCCATTCCTTTGAAAAGCGGAGCGGATATTGCGGCAGAGGCGGAAGTTGCAAGAGTAGCAGCCTCTAGAAATTACGTCAAGAATAAAGATGTGGAGTTGAAAGAATTCGACAGCATCGCGTATCACAAATTCGACAATCCGAAATTTGGAAGTACGATCAACATTCCGTTTTCACATAGCTATTATGCGCATTTCGATGCCGCAATGAATCAAGTGGGGACGAATAATCATACCGCTGTAAAGCCTTATAGTTATGCCGAAGTTGCGAAGTATTATAATTTCAGAGAGGCCAATGAAAAGTTGCAAAAAAAGACGACGGGTTGGTGGGGAAGAAAATTATGGAATGAAAATACCGTAGAGATTCAAGGTGATGGTTATTGGTTTACGCTAAATCCAATCTTCGATTTACAATTGGGGAAAAGTACCGGAAAAAAAGACAATAATACGGAGCTCAATTCAAGAGGCATACAAATTCAAGGAGGGTTAGGGCAAGAGTTAACTTTTACCACGACCATATACGAAACACAAGGACGATTTGCCGATTACTACAATCGCTATTCCGAATCTATTAAACCTTCCGGTGGAGATCCAGCCGTTATTCCAGGAATTGGAATTGCGAAACGATTCAAAACGTATTCCTACGATATGCCCATGGCGGAGGCCAATTTGACTTATGCGCCAAGCAAGATGATCAATGTTCAACTGGGTTATGGTCGTAATTTTATTGGAGATGGCTACCGTTCTTTAATTACTACAGATGGCGTGAGCCCGTACCCATTTTTCAAAATCAATACTAGTTTTTGGAAAATCAAGTATACGAATACTTATATGTTCTTGAAAGATATTCGTCCCGACGTTACTATCGAAAGAACATACGCTACGAAATATATGGCAAATCATTATTTGAGTTGGAATGCTACGAAGCGATTGAACATTGGTTTGTTTGAATCGGTGATTTGGGCCAATACCAATGGACGTGGTTTTGATATGAGTTTTTTCAATCCGATTATTTTTTACCGTTCTGTTGAATTTGCATCGTCTGCGAAAACTGGAAATGCGCTTTTAGGATTGACGTATAAATACAAATGGAACAATCAAGTGAATTTTTACGGACAATTTTTACTAGATGAATTCTCATTGAATGATATCAAAAAAGGCGATCAAAGTTGGAAAAACAAATACGGGTATCAATTAGGAGCCAAATATTTCAATGCTTTTAATATTGAAAACTTACAGCTTCAAGTAGAATACAATCACGTGCGCCCTTATGTTTACGCCCATAGTAATCCAATAACGAATTATGGAAATGCGAATCAAAGTTTGGGACACCAATGGGGTGGCAATTTCAAAGAAGTTGTGGCAATAGCAAGGTACCATAAAGGGCGTTGTTTTGGAGACGCTAAATTTACGTATGGTGTTCGCGGCTTAGATTTTAACACGCCAACGGATTCTCTAAATTACGGGGGTAATATTTATCGCAATTATAACGAAAAGCGCCCGTTTGACAAGGGAGTTAAGATTGGTCAAGGAAACAAAACGACGATCTTTATTGCCGATATTCAATTGGGCTATTTGATTAATCCGTCAACGAACTTGAAACTTTTTGGAAGTTTGATTTATAGAAACTTTGATCCAACTAAAGAAACAGCGGCTACTTTTAAAGAAAATACGACTTGGTTTTCGGTAGGATTGCGAAGTGATATTTTCAACTGGTATTTTGATTACTAGCATATTGCCCTAGCCCTGATTATAGCGAAAATCCTCGCAGAGATTGCAGCGGAAAGCAGGAAAAAGCTCCTGAGAAATCGTTTCTTAGGAGCTTCTTTTTTGGATTTAATTTTTATGAATTGTTTTTTGTCAAATCCCTTTCTATAAAGTACATTTGCACCATTCAAAACGAAGGGGTTGGAAAATACAAATCAATACGCATTGAACGCAAGCACCAAGACATTTTCTTTTAAATCCATAACGACTGATTTTCTCGAAATCACCAAGGCCCGATTAGCGGTTAGCGTGGTCTTTTCTTCGTTGGCTGGTTTTATGTTGGGTGTAGTAGATTTTCGAACTTCGGGCTGGTTAATTTTGTTGAAATTGGCCGTTGGAGGCTATTGTATGGTGGGCGCTTCTAACGCGTACAATCAGGTGATCGAGAAAGACTTGGATGCGTTGATGGATAGAACCAAAAACCGTCCAGTTCCAGCGGGTCGAATGACGCCAAATACCGCCTTAATCATTGCTAGTTTATTAACTATTTTTGGGATTGCCATTTTGTATACGATCAATCCTAAAACGGCTATGTTTGGGGCCATCTCTATTTTTTTATATACCAGTATTTACACGCCTTTGAAGACGATGACGCCGTTGTCTGTTTTCGTGGGTGCGTTCCCGGGTGCTATTCCCTTTATGTTGGGATGGGTGGCGGCGACTGGAAATTTCGGAATTGAAGCCGGCACGTTATTTCTGATTCAGTTTTTTTGGCAGTTTCCTCATTTTTGGGCGATTGGATGGTTTTTGTATGAAGATTATGAGAAAGCTGGGTTTTTTATGTTGCCTTCCGGGAAGAAAGACAAGTCTACGGCGTTGCAGATCATACTTTATACGGTTTGGTTGATTATAGCTTCGTTGTTGCCAGTTCTGGGCTATACAGGAAGTTTTTATATCAGTCCGATAAGTGCAGCTGTAGTTTTTTTATTGGGGTTGTGGATGTTATTTTACGCAGTTCGATTGTACCAATCTCGGACCGCCAAAGCCGCTAGAACGCTAATGTTAGTGAGTGTTTCCTATATTACTTTGTTGCAAATTGTGTATATAATGGATAAATTTTTACGATAATGATACTAGATCAATTAACCCCAGCAGAAGAAAAAGCCCGCAGCGAGCGGTCTTATAAATTACTTTTGTTGTTTGCCATGGTCAGCATGACCATGATGTTTGCAGGATTAACCAGTGCGTTTGTGGTAAGTAAGTCCAGAACCGATTGGTTGAAAAATTTCCAATTGCCGACTGCTTTTTACTTCAGCACGGCCGTAATTATTGGGTGCAGCATCACGTTTTTCTTGGCTAAAAAAGCCATACAAAAAGACCAAAGAAGTACTACAACTTCATTTCTTTTGGCTACTTTAGCGCTGGGAATTTTGTTTGTTGTATTGCAATTTGTGGGGTTCGGACAAATCGTAGCTTCGGGCTATTATTTTACGGGAAGTGCCAGTTCTATTACAACAACTTTTTTATACGTGGTAACTTTAGTGCATTTAGTGCACCTTGCCGGTGGATTAATTTCACTTTTAATTATAATTTATAATCATTTTAAACAAAAATACAATTCCTCACAAACCCTTGGAATAGAGCTAGGTGCGATGTACTGGCACTTCTTGGATTTATTGTGGGTTTATTTGTTTTTGTTTTTATATTTCTTTAAATAAGAAAAAAATGTAAATTTGGGAACTTTTTAACGAATAACTTTTATGGGAGCGACAGTTACTACTGCAAACAGTGAAGAGAAAACTTGGGGTGGCGGAAATCAACCTTTTGGAGCGGATTATGGCAAATTGATGATGTGGTTTTTCATCGTATCAGATGCATTAACCTTCTCAGGATTTTTGGCAGCTTATGGTTTTTCTAGATTTAAATTTATCGAAACATGGCCTTTAGCCGATGAGGTGTTTACACACTTTCCATTCATGCATGGTGTATCTGCACCAATGTACTATGTAGCGTTAATGACTTTTATTTTGATTTTCTCGTCTGTTACAATGGTATTAGCGGTTGACGCTGGACACCAATTAAAACAAAGTAAAGTGGCCTTCTACATGTTCTTAACCATCATCGGTGGTTTGATATTCGTAGGATCACAAGCTTGGGAATGGAAAAATTTTATTCATGGGGAATATGGTGCCGTTGAAACAAAAGGAGGAAGCTTACTACAGTTTGTTGACAATACTGGAAAGCGAGTGAAATTAGAAGATTTTGCTGCGACGTTGCCAGAAGAAAGAGAGCAACTAGAACGAAACAAAGGACGTTGGTTTATGGATGAGCCTACTTTGCCTACTTATTCTGTTGAAGAAGTACAAGCTGGTTTTAAAGCACACCCGGAAATTTTAGTTCGCACCGAAACTATCTATGAAGACGATGCTGCGGCTAAGAAAGATACAAAAGTGGATCATGCTTTAAGCACACACAAACACAAAACGATTCTTACTCGTGCCGAGTCAGAAATCAGAATGCAAAATGCACACATTGTTGTGGAAGGCGCTAATTTGATGCGTAATGAGTACGGAAGCAAGTTATTTGCAGATTTCTTTTTCTTTATTACTGGTTTCCACGGATTCCACGTATTTTCTGGAGTAATCATCAATGTGATTATTTTCTTTAATGTTCTTTTGGGGACATACGAAAAGAGAAGAAGCTACGAAATGGTAGAAAAAGTTGGACTTTACTGGCACTTCGTTGATTTAGTTTGGGTATTTGTATTTACTTTCTTCTACTTAGTTTAATTTTTTAAAGTTATTATTATGTCTCACGAATACGTTTCTAATACAAAAAGAATTTGGTTGGTTTTTGGAATCTTGTCAGTAGTTACTACTGTGGAAGTATTTCTTGGTATTGACAAACCAGCTGTCTTGCACCTGAACAATTTTCTAAGTATGAATTTGTTAAACTGGATTTTTATCGGGTTAACGATTTTTAAAGCATACTATATTGTTTGGGCATTTATGCACATGGAAGGAGAAAAAACTAGTTTGCGATGGGCTGTTGTAGCTCCCGTGATTTTCTTAGTTTTATATTTACTTTTTATTTTATTGGTTGAAGCAGATTATGTCTTCGAAGTATTTAAAAATTCTACCATCAAATGGAATTTTTAACAACATATTAATTCAAAAAAAGGGTACGCATTGCGTACCTTTTTTTATTTTTGTAGCTCCTAAATTAACCTCAGATAATGAAAAAAAATTTCGTTCTGTTTTTCCTTTTTATCTTCCCTATTGTTGCTTATCTTTTTTTTGCTACTGGAGTCAATAGCTTTATGTTTCTCCCGACGGTCACTAAAACAATCCCGGATTTGGGGCCTTGGCATACACTGACAGGAGAATCCGTGACTTTGAATAAAAAAATTACGATTCTAGGATTCACAGGAACGGATATCATTCATAACGAAGGCAATTATTTTAATCTTAATCAAAAGATTTATAACAAGAACAGAGAGTTCAAAGATTTTCAATTTGTAATGGTGGCTCCTGAAGGAACCCAAGATCAAGTAAAGCAAATCTTCAGAGGGCTAAAAGATTTAACAGAGACTTCCAAATGGCTGTTTGTTTTTGCTCCTAAGGATGAAATTCAAACGTTTTACAATTCGTTGAAATTGAAAGGAAAACTGAATGCCGATTTTGGGACCAACAATGTCTATATTATCGACAAAAAAAGAAACCTTCGCGGTCGAAAAGACAAAGACGAATATAAAGAAGGATACAATGCCGCATCACCATCGGATTTGTACAATGAAATGACCGACGATGTTAAAGTCATTTTAGCGGAGTACCGATTGGCCTTAAAGCGAAACAATGCAGATCGACAAATTTAAATAGCATAACCCGTCATGAAAAACAAATCCTATATCGGCATCTCGTTTATCATTTTGATATTCGGAATATATGCCATTCCTAAAATTGTATCCAGAATACAAAATGGTGACGTAGTCAAAGGCGAACGTTTAGACAAGGTTTCCAATAGTGAAGGTGTAAATGCTAAGTTGATAACGATTGGTCCAGCACCAAAATTCGAGTTGACGGATCAAAATAAAAAGATAATTTCAAATGCGGATTATAGTGGAAAAGTGTATGTCCTAGAGTTTTTCTTTTCTACCTGTCCATCCATATGCCCCAAAATGAACAAGAATATGGTCGCTATTCAAAACGAGTTTTTTGGTAACCCTAATTTTGGAATTGCTTCCATTTCTATAGATCCAGAACATGATACTTCTGAGGTCTTGAAAGCGCATGCCGAGCTACTAGGAGCAAAGTCAGCCAATTGGCATTTTCTAACAGGCGACAAAAAATACATTTACGATTTGGCTAACAAAGGTTTTAACTTATACGCCGGAGATAACATCAAGGTCAATGGTAATTTTGAACATTCGGGACTGTTTGCTTTGATCGACAAAAAAGGTAATATTCGGTGTAGAAAGGACGATTATGGAAATCCGATCTTATACTACGACGGTATTGAAAAAGAAGGTGTTAAAGCCATTGAACAAGATATAGCAATTTTATTAAGAGAGTAATGGAAGACAATACAATTGAAAAGAAATTCAATAAATTCATCATCACGGTTTCAATACTGATTCCGGTGGTGGTGGCTATTTTATTTGGAGTGAAATTGAAAGATCTAGGATATAACGTTCAACCGCTTTCCTTTTTGCCGCCTATTTATGCTACCGTGAATGGAATTACAGCTGTAGTTTTAATAGCGGCAGTAAGCGCTATTAAAAAAGGGAATAGAAAACTTCACGAACGATTGATGACTAGTGCTATTGCACTTTCGGTTTCGTTTCTAGTGATGTATGTCGCCTATCATATGACGGCCGATTCGACAAAATTTGGTGGAGATGGTGCCATTCGATACATTTATTTCATTTTATTAATTAGCCATATAGTATTGTCTATCGCGACCATTCCGTTGGTTTTATTTACCTATGTTAGAGCATTAGCGGAACGTTTTGATCGGCATAAGAAATTGGCCAAAATTACCTTTCCAATTTGGCTTTATGTTGCTATAACGGGTGTGATTGTGTATTTAATGATTGCTCCATACTATGTTCAGTAAATCTCAAATCCTGCAAGTAAGAAACCTTCTTTTGGTAGGTTTGTTGCTAGTGTTTTCTATCGATGCTAAGGCACAATGCGCCATGTGTCGGGCCGCACTTGAAGGCGAAGGAAATGTTGCCAAGGCCCAAGCGGTCAATGACGGGATTGTTTATTTGATGCTGATTCCGTACCTCTTAGTTGCCATAATTGGGTATGCTATTTACAGAATGTACAAAAAGAAAAAAGTCTAAGTCTTTTTATTGCAATCCATCTACAGTGATATTCACGTCACCTGTGACCTTTATTACTGCGATGATGGCCTTATTGGTCAATTGCATTTTTTGAAATTGAACGGTGTTGATAGTTCCGTTTACAAAAACACCAGGCAAAGGCGCATAGTTTTTCAAATACTTTTGCATACTGGCTTTTCCTTCTTCCAAATTGGGTTGGATGGAATAACGGCAACTTTCTTGAATTTTCCGAAGCACATAACCTTGCGCTAACCAATTGGCGGTTTTTACCAACCGACTTTTGGTGTCCAAAACATAATCAAGTTGGTCAAAGTAAATTTCTTTTGACTGCTCGTTAAATTGAGGAAATCCCGAAAGGTAAATCGTGCCATTCAAACTACCTAAAACATCTAAGGCAATAATCATCTTGCCGTCTTTGTGCCATAGTGCCACATTTTTTACTGTTATTTTTTTGCTTCCGGAGCCAAATTCTTGTCCAGAAAAATTAGAGGTCATAATTCGAGAAGCATCTTCATACGAGGAAACCGCGACAATATTAGCAGTAATATGTTCCGGCATTTTAGAAACTGGTTTCAAAACAATTTTGGTGCGATCGAATTTTGAAAGTGGTTTTTGTCCGAGGAGCGTTTCCATAGTACATTTCAAACCCATATCAAAAGCGATAGTTTCTTTTTGAAGTTTGGAGTCAGTAGTATACAATTCTAAAGGCACGATGCGAAGCCAACTTTGATAGCTGTCATTCATCTGAAACGGAACGCATATCTTTTCCAAGGCATCCAGAACATTCGGCTTAAAGTCCATAGACTTTTCAATGGCATCATCGATGCTTTTTTCAATTTTTGACTTAAAAAGGCTTACGGCAGGGTTGATTAAATAAGTAATAGGAACGGCTCTTCCAAGGATGGATACTGACGGACTCTCATTCCAATCTAGGGATTGCAATTGGGTGTTGGTGTTTAATTTCCAATTGGTAAGGCTGACGCTGCTTGACAAAGTGAGTTTGCCATTGAAGTTGAATTCTTTAGTATTGTAAAGTGCGATGCCTAACTTATCCGTGCCGATGCGGTATTTCACAAAGGCTTTCAGCGGAAGTACAGTTTTAATTTTTCCATCAAGATTTTCTAGCGTGATAGGAGCTTGTTTCCATATCTTGATTTCGTAATTATCATCCTGGATGTTGTTGTCTTCGTAGATCAAGCCGGTTAAATACTTGTTGGTTTGATTTTCAATATCCTGCAGTTTAATCTTTATTGGTAAACTAATATAAGAAACGCTGGTGTCGTAAAGTAGTGGCGAAGCATCATCAGGCTCCGGTTTTAACGTTGCTATTTTAGTGGTCGTGGAGCAACTCCCAAAAAACAACAGGCAAATGGCTCCTATAAAATATTGAAATTTTTGCATTTTTATCGATAGTATTTAAAGCAGTAAAAATAGGCATTCGGGATTTATTTCAGCAGAAGTGTAACAAAATATTTGTTTGGTTGTCTTACGCTTTTGAAGTTAAGCAGCAGTTTCTTATGCGTTCTCGAATTTGGTCTGTTTACAAGGTTGTATTTTATAAAATTTCATAAAAAAGAGGGTTGCTTTTCGATTTAGAATTAAAATTGTATGCTACCTTTGCTACACTTTCATTTAAGAACTATGAAGAATATTACGGGCCTTTGTTTCTTTTTCATGATGATTTTAGGATGGTCATCTTCAGGGCAGTCTAAAAAATGGACTATTGAAGAATGTGTCAATTATGCTCTAGAACACAATATTTCGATTAAGCAATCGGAATTGGACACCCAGTCTGCACAAATTGGCAAGAGTGATGCTATTGGCAACTTCCTTCCGACTATTAATGCGTCTACATCACATTCCTGGAATATTGGATTGAATCAAAACATTACTACGGGTTTGTTGCAAAACCAAACTACACAATTTACTTCTGCCGGAATCAATTCTGGAGTTGATCTCTACAAAGGACTTCAAAATCAAAACCGCTTTAGAAGAGCGAACTTGAGTATCATCGCTTCGCAATACCAGCTTACAAAAATGAGGGACGATATCTCTCTAAATGTCGCCAATGCATTTTTGCAAATTCTATTTAATAAAGAAAATATAAAAGTTCAAAAGGAGCAATTGGCTATTAATGAAAAACAATTGCAAAGAACGCAGGAATTGGTCAATGCTGGTTCCGTTCCACGAGGTGATGTCTTAGATATTACAGCAACGGTTGCTGCGGATCAGCAAAGAGTGATTGCCGCAGAAAATACCTTATTGATTTCGAAATTAAGTCTGGCGCAATTACTGCAGTTGGATGCCTTTCAAGATTTCGACATTGCAGAAGGAAATTACGACGCGTTGCAAAGTGAAGTGATGTTTCAAACGCCGGAAGCCATTTTCAATAAAGCCAAAGAAGAGCGAGTAGAAGTAAAAATTGCTAAGACAAATTTGGAGATTGCTCAAAAAGACATTTCTATTGCTAGAGGTGCTTATCAACCGCACTTGTTAGGATTTTATGGATTTAACTCGAGAATATCGTATGCAGAGCGACCATTATTTGATGCTTCTGGAAACGTTATCGGTATCGCCAATCCCAAACCGTTTTTTACACAATTTAGTGAAAACAAGGGTCATAGTTTTGGAGTTCAATTGAACATACCTGTTTTGAATGGGCTATCCGCAAGAAACAATGTAGCCAGAAGTAAGGTTGCATATGAACGAAGTAAACTGGCCTTGTCGCAAAGCGAGTTGGATTTAGAACGCAATGTATATACCGCATTTACCGATGCTAAAGGTGCTTTTAAAGCATATCAATCGGCACAATTGGCTTTAGATGCCAGAGCAAATGCTTACAACTACGCAAAAGAACGCTATGAAGTGGGAATGATGAATGCTTTCGATTTTAATCAAGCACAAACGTTATATGCAAACGCCCAATCGGAAGTATTGCGTACAAAATACGATTATATTTTTAGAACTAAAGTTGTCGAGTTCTATTTTGGAATACCCATTATTAAAAAATTATAAGTTATGTCAAAGAAAACGATTTATATCTTAATTGGAGCTGCAGTTCTAACTGTAGTTGTTTTGCTCACATTGTCAAAGAAAGGTTATATTGGAAATAAAGACAATGGCACTGAAATAGAAATTGCCAAAGTGGATGAAATAACGATTGTAGAAACGGTTTCGGCTACTGGTAAAATTCAACCTGAAATTGAAGTGAAGATTTCTTCCGAAGTTTCAGGAGAGATTACCGCTTTGCCTGTCAAAGAAGGACAAGTCGTAAAAAAGGGAGATTTGTTGGTTAAGATTAATCCAGATTTGTATACTTCAGGCTATAATAGAACAGTAGCGGGATTGTCACAAACAAAAGCAGGATTGGGACAAGCAGATGCGAGTTTCAAAGAAGCCAAATCCAATTATGATAGAAGTAAAATATTGTTTGACAAAGGGATTATTTCTAAATCCGATTGGGATAAAGCAGTAGCTAGTTTTGAAGGGGCTAAGTCGGCAAAGCAATCAGCGTATTATAATGTGCAAAGCGCCTCGGCAACCGTAAACGAAGCCAAAGACAACTTGGGAAGAACTACGATTTATGCACCAGCAGACGGTACAATCTCAATGTTAAATGTCGAGCTAGGAGAACGTGTTTTAGGAACCCAGCAAATGACCGGAACGGAAATATTGCGCGTGGCTAATCTGAACAATATGGAAGTTGAAGTAGATGTCAATGAAAATGACATTGTGAAAATAAATGTCGGTGATTCTGCTAAAGTCGAAGTTGATGCGTATTTAAAAAAACTGTTCAAAGGCATAGTGACTAGTATTTCTAATTCCGCCAGCACGACACAAACGGCAGATCAGGTAACCAACTTTAAAGTGAAGGTTAGAATCCTAAAAGAATCGTATCAAGATTTGGTCATGGGAAAACCTGCGAGCTACTCTCCATTTAGACCGGGTATGACAGCGACAGTTGATATTATTACCACTAGAAAAGAAAAGGTATTAGGAGTTCCGATTAGCGCGGTTGTGGTGAAAGCCGATACAACACCTGTAAAGAAAATTGAAGTCGAAGATCCGGAAGCGGAAAGCAAAATCAAACCTAAAAGTGATAAGAAATACGAATGTGTTTTTGTTAAGGTTGGTAATAAATCGAAGATCAAAATTATTAAGACTGGGATCCAAGATGATACTAATATTGAAGTCTTAGAAGGATTAGCTAAAGGCGACGTGGTTATTGTCGGGCCTTATACTACGGTTACTAAAGATCTAAATTCTGGAGATAAAGTCATCGTTTCTGGAGAAAAAAGCAAAGACCTTAAGAAGTAATGGCATATATTCTGAATATTGAAACGGCAACTAAGAACTGTTCCGTTTCTATTACAAAAGATGGAAAAACCATAGTTTGTGAAGAAGTTTCTAATTTGGGCTATTCTCATGCTGAAAAACTGCATTCATTTATTGAGGAAGTGCTACTAAGATCAAATCTTAACTACAAGGAATTAAGCGCGATTGCCGTAAGTCAAGGACCAGGTTCCTATACTGGTTTGCGAATAGGAGTGTCAGCAGCGAAAGGGTTATGTTTTGCCTTAAATATTCCTCTAATTTCAGTAGATACATTAGAAGTCTTAGCAAAGCAGTTGTCAATTAATGAGGGCGTCATAGTACCCATGATTGATGCTAGGAGAATGGAAGTTTACAGCGCTATATTTGATGCCAGTCATAAAAAAACGCGAGCGATTGAAGCCGAAATAATAACGGAAGATTCGTTTCAAGATCTGAAAGAAATAGTTTATTTTGTTGGAGATTGTGCTGAAAAATGCAAATCCGTATTAACAAAAGAAAACTTTATTTTTAGGGAAGATGTAGTCTTTCCTTCAGCGAATGAGATCAGTTCGTTGAGTTATGCAAAATACCTTCAAGAGAATTTTGAAAATGTCGCTTATTTTGAGCCATTTTATTTGAAAGACTTCTTAGTGACCACTTCTAAGAAATAACTCTTAAAGTGTTGCAATAAAATCGATAATCTTGATGCGATCGCTAGGGTCATCAAAAGAAACTTTATTCTCTTTCAAAAAAGTCTCTAACGCCTCTTTACGTTCAGGCATTAATTTTAGTAATCGTTTCTTGGAGTCCGGAAATTCAACTATGGTTCCGTTTTTTACTTCTATAAAATAGGTATTATCAATTCTATTAAACCTTGCGGGCATGCTTCTTTCCATACTCGTTTTGGCAATTTTCGGCTCATAAAATGTTATGTTTTCCTTTTCATAAAGCGTAACGGTATTTTTTTTGTAGACTTTAATCAAATAGCCATTTGTAAATTTCCCTTTGGTATCTGTATAGTTAAGTAGGTTGTAGTTTTTATTGTTAGCGGTAAAGGTAATCGAATTAAAGGTATCAATTTTATCTAAGACTAAAGTGTCATTTTTAGGAGTTATATATTCAAAAACATCATTATAGATGTCGTACCGCATGTAGTATTTTTGAGGAACATCCGTAACCTTTGCTGAAGCAAACATGGGCTGCGCATAAGGTGAACCTTGAGGTTTTTCGTATTTTATTTTTGGATTTGAATAAACTGTCCCGGTGAATGTGGCAGTTGTAGTTTTATCTTGAGCAAAAGCAGTTAGACAAAGAAGCATAATAAAAAGAGGCAAAATTCTAATTGTTTTCATGGCGTTTACGTTTTAATTAAAAAAATAAATTTAGCAATTTATTTCTTAATCCATTGTGTTATTTTGAAATTTCTTTAACAAAGGGTTGGTAAGCTATTCCAGAGTCGGCCAGTGCTTCCATGCTTTGTTCTAAAACTTCAGAAGAGACATCCCCAAAATCTTCATTTTTTGCCCATACGCGAATGGCAACCTTTATCCCCGAATCGGTTAATTCTCGAATAGCAATTGACGGCGGCGGAGTTTTTAAGATTTTCGGATGGGCATCTAAAACGGATTGAATAACGGTTCGCACTTCTTTGATATTGGTCTCGTACGAAATTCCTATAGTCAAGTCAGTTCTTCTCGTTTTTTGTTGAGAATAGTTGATGATCGTTCCGTTGGATAAGGCGCCATTCGGGACAAAAATCACTTGATTGTTGGAGGTTAGCAACTGTGTAACAAAGATATGAATGTCAATCACCGTTCCCGAAACCCCTTGCGCTTCAATGGTATCTCCTAGTTTGAAAGGTTTAAAGAGAATAATCAGCATTCCTCCAGCAAAATTCGATAACGAACCCTGTAAAGACAGACCAACTGCCAAACCTGCCGCGCCCAAAATAGCAACGAATGAAGACGATTCGATACCCAATTTAGAAATAACGGCGATGAACAGTACAATGCGCAATCCCCAAAATATGATGTCCGATAGAAATTCAATTAACGTAGGTTCTATTTCTCTTTTCACCATTACTTTTCGAGATACTGTAGTAATGAAGCGGATACTCCAAACACCAACAACTAATAGTAAAAGAGCCGCAATTAGTTTTGGGGAATAATCTATTAGTACTTTGGTGAAAGTGGTGATGTATTGGTCTATAAGTGTCGTGTTTATTACTAATTCCATTTTTCTACATTAAAAAAACCTTCCCAAATTGAGAAGGTTAGATTTAATGCAAAAATACAGTTTTTTAAAATTTAATCAGCATCTTCTTCCAATCTGTTTGTAGTTTTTTCAACAGTATCAGGCGCCTCTGTTGAGCCGTCGTTGACAAAAGCACTAACTTTTTCTTTTGTAGTGGTCACTGTTTCTGAAATTTTCTCTTTGGCTTCTTCGGCTAATTCTTCGGCTTTAGCAACTATTGGTGCTGCTTTTTCCTTTACGGTTTCGACAACTTCATGGACTGCTTCTCCAGCTTTTTCAGAATACTCACTGGCTTTCTCTTTAGCAATTTCAGCGTATTCTTCTGCTTTTTCAACAAGTGGAGCCGCTGTTTCTTTGGCTTTTGCCATTGTTTCCTCAACGAAATTTTCTGCTTTGTCGGCAAGTCCGTCCGTTGATGCTTTGGCGGAGCTAAACAAATTTTTTAAAAATGATCCTAATCCCATAGTGTTTGTTTTATTTGGTTCACTTTCAAAGTTACAAAAAATAGCTTCCGGTTTAAGGTTTCCATTTTAAATCTTCGTAAACTTCTTGAAATGAATGTCTTGGAAGTTCACAGGTTTTGTTTTGACACAGATAGAATAGCGTTTCTCCTACCAAATAGCGATGGGCTAAAAACGGCAACGTAGAAGCCGAGGAAGTTCCAGCAAGCAGTACGTTAGGCAGGTAGTAAGAGTGAAACTGAGTCGCCTCCAGTTTTGCGGCCGCTCCACAAATAGCCAGTTCTTTGTTCTGTTCTGAAAAACTTAAGAATAGATCCAACCAATTGGAAAAGGCCGAAGGGTAGTCAACCGTAGGCACCACAGCAAAAACCATTTTCTTTGCCATTTTTTCATAATGCGACTGATGGTAATAGACACTGAGTTGGAATAAATTGTGAGCCATTATCGAATTGGAAGCAGGAATAACATTGTCCTCCGTTTCAAAATGGGGTATGATTAAAGCTTCGTCCAAATCGGATTTAAAGGCGAAGAACGTTTGGTTTTCATCATAAAAATGATCCAAGGTATAATCCGTTAGCTGTTTGGAATGCTGCAGCCATTTCTCGTCGAAAGTCACTTCATATAAAGCAAGAAAAGCAGCAATCACGCAAGCATAATCTTCTAGAAACCCGTTGATGCTACTTTTGTTATTCTTGTAACTGTGCCACAAATTACCCTCAGGGGACCACAATTTTTCAACAATGAACGCTGCATTTTTAAGCGCTACTAGCAAATAGGATTCCTCAGAAACCGCTTTGTAAGCAGCCACATATCCTTTTAGCATAATAGCGTTCCAAGAAGTCAAGCATTTGTCATCGAGTCGTGGTTTGCTTCTTTTTTCACGACGTTCAAATAGCAGTTTTTCCCAAGTTTTCTTTTTGGAATGTAAGACATCTAGGTCTATTTTGTATTCGGAAGCGATGGTTGCTATAGCTTGGTTTTGAATGAGTACATAATTCCCGTTTTCCCAATGTCCGAATTCATTGATATTATAAAGGGAACTAAAAATTTCAAAATCGTCTTGGAGTAGTTGTTGTAATTCAGGTTTTGTCCACACATAAAAGGCTCCTTCTTCTAAATGTTGTTCTTTGTTTAAACTATCGGCATCGAGTGCGCTGTAAAAGGCACCTTCCTCGGTAAGCCATTCCCGAGAGGCAAACGTGATGGTTTTTTCGATGACTTCTTTGTAAAGCGGATTTTGAGTTCTTTTATAGGCATCGGCATAAAGGCTAAGCAATTGTCCATTGTCGTAGGCCATTTTTTCAAAGTGAGGTACATGCCATTTCAGATCCACAGAATAGCGCGAAAAACCACCATCAATGGTGTCAAAAAGTCCGCCATAGGCCATTTTTGTTAGCGTTAAGTCGACAAAATCCAACAATTCTTGATCGTTTTTTTGAAAGCCGTACCGCATCAGAAACGCATAATTATTAGGCATCATGAATTTTGGTGCTCTGGCCATGCCGCCAAACTCCCAGTCAAAACTTTTTTTCCATTTTTCGATTAGTGGTGTTAGCAGCTCTTGTGAAGGTTCTTCCGCTGTTTTCGGAGCGGGAACAGGTTGCAAACTAGCCAGACCCAATTCTAATTTCTCTGCATACTCGATCATTTTTTCGGGTTGCTCACGGTATAAAGTTTGGAGTTGTTCTAAAGCATTAATCCATTCGTTTTTGCGGAAATAGGTGCCGCCCCAAATGGGTCTTCCATCGGGAAGTGTGACTATATTTAAAGGCCAGCCGCCGCGACCGGTCATGATTTGAATGGCTTTCATGTAGACCGCATCAACATCGGGGCGTTCTTCACGATCGACTTTGATGCTAGTGAAATGGGCATTCATAGTTTCGGCTACTTCTTGGTCTTCGAAACTTTCGTGTTCCATGACATGGCACCAATGGCAGGCCGAATAGCCGATACTTACGATGATGAGCTTGTTGCTGGTTTTGGCTTCAGACAAAGTGGTGGCATTCCATGCTTTCCAATGCACCGGATTTTGAGCGTGTTGGAGCAAGTATGGGCTAGTTTCTTTAGATAGTTCGTTCATGATATTTTTTAACCAAAAAGTTGTTGTTAGTTGGAAATCCTAGCCCCGATTGTAACGATATCCTTTTGCGCCGGTGTTCGGCGCAAAAGATTTAGTGGAAAGCGGGATTAGCTTCTCATAAAAAAAGCGCCTCAAAAGAGAAGCGCTTAAAGGTAGCATTTTTTGATTTTTGTTTAGGCGTTTATGGCCTCGACCTTAATATTTTCATCCTTCAACATATCCTTCAACATGTTTTCGATACCACTTTTTAGGGTAAATGTCGAAGACGGACAGCCGTTGCAGGCCCCTTGCAGGATGACTTTCACGCGTTTTTCTTTTTCGTCGTACGAGTCAAAAAGGATGTTGCCACCATCAGCAGCCACGGCAGGTTTCACGTATTCTTCAAGAATGTTGATGATTTGTTGTGAAGTGGTATCTAACGCATCGAAGTTTTCGATTTTTTGTTTTTCGATTTTTGAATTGGCTACAATCAGTGATTCATCTAGAACAGAACCGCCATTTTCAATAAAACCTTTGATGAAGGAGCGGATTTCTAGCGTGATTTCGTTCCAGTCGTAGCTGTCGTATTTGCTTACGGAAATGTAGTTCTCGTCGATAAAAACTTCTTTCACATACGGAAAATTGAACAATTCTTTGGCAAGAGGTGATGGTTTCGTTTCATCAATATTTTTGAATTCGATAGCCGTTTTGGTTACCATTTTATTGATGACAAATTTTAAAGTAGCTGGATTTGGGGTAGTTTCACCGTATACGGTAATGGGTTGCTTTTGCGACTTGGTTTCGTCGGCTTTGAGGATGATTCCTCCGTGGTCTACGAAGCTTTCGATTTGTTCGGCGACATCGGCTTTGACATCGTCCCAGTTTACAATATTATAGCGTTCAATGGCGATGAAATTCCCAGAAATGTAAACCGACTTTACGAAGGGCAAGTAAAACAATTGCTGGGCTAGCGGAGAATTTTTGGCATCGTCAATGTTCTTGAATTCGAAGCTTTCGTTTTGCGTTATAAAATCGGGAAATTCGAATTTGAGTATGGCTGGATTTTGCGTTTCTTTGATATTGATTTTAGTCATAACAGCTTTATTTTTTGCAAATTTAACAAAGTAATGTGTGGCGTTTATTTATATTTGGGCAAATAAGTATTTATTTAACATTTTGAAAATTCTTAAGCTTTGATCAAACGAAATTTAATAGTGCTTTTGTTGTTATTTTGTGGTGTTGTAAGCGCGCAATTAACTGTCAATAACACGGTACAAACTCCGGCCCAATTGGTTCAAAACGTTTTAGTGGGAGCAGGAGTGAACCCGACCAATATTAAATTTAATGGATCGTTGGCGGGAGCTACAGTCGTTCGGGACCAGGCCGGTTCCTTTACCACTAATTTTAATGGCTCTAATTTAGGAATAGCGGCTGGAGTAATTTTGGCTACTGGAAAAGCGCAGTTTGCGGTGGGGCCAAATAATTGTTCTTCCCTAGGTTGCGGTAGTATGGTTTCAGCTTCGGCTTATGGTTCGGATCCGGATTTGGCTCTGTTGTCTGGCAATACCATTTTCAATTCTGCGATACTAGAATTTGATTTTATCGCGACGGGTTTGGAATTGAATTTTGACTTTGTTTTTGCTTCAGAAGAATATCCGGATTATGTGAATTCGATCAACGACTCGTTTGGTTTTTTCCTAAGTGGACCTGGCATTACAGGACCTTATTCTGGAAATGCTAAGAACATTGCTTTGGTGCCGTCTACGAATACTCAAATATCGATCAATACGGTCAATAACGGAGTCAACAATAATGGAACTTGTCAGAATTGTGCTTATTATTTTAACAATTCTACGATTGGATTGAATCCGAACAATTCTACAGGACCGACAGTGCAATATGACGGTTTTACACGAGTGATAAGAGCCACATCGGCGTTGCAATGTGGGCAAACCTATCATATTAAATTGGCAATCGGAAATGTGTCTGATAATTTGTTGGATTCAGCAGTATTTCTAAAAAACTTTACGATTCCACCTTTGGAAATTCTGGATAATTTAGGATTGAATAACAATGCAAATGTATGTTTTGGAGAAACGGTAACACTTTATTCGGGACTGACTATTGGCGCTAATTCGGTAGAATGGTACAAAGATGGCGTTTTAATTGCTGGAGCGAACGGACCCGATTTGACCGTGACCACTTCCGGAATTTATAGTTTGAAAGAATACACGCCAAGCGGTTGTTTGTTAGCATCGGATGACATTACGATTACTTATCGTCCCGAAATTCCTGTTACACCTCCTTCCAATTTAAGTTTATGCACGTTATTGCCACCGCCGTATGATTTTAATATTGATCAAACGGCTACGATTTTGGGATCGTTGAGTGCGATCGATTATCTGGTGACTTATTACGATACAAACACCCATAACGAACCTTATAACGGTGTTCCCACGGGAGTAATTCCAGATGCGGATTTAAGTACTTATTCCGTCAACACGAATTCTACGACCGTTTGGGTGCGAATTGAAGAATTGTTGACTGGCTGTGTAAGTGTTAAATCGTTTACCTTAGACGTAAGTGCACCACCATCGGGAACGATTTCCTATAGTCCCAATCCTTATTGTAATTCGGTTTCAGCACTGCAACCGGTAACCAATACTTCACTAACTGCTGGCGGAGTTTATGCCGCCTCACCAGCAGGATTAACGATTGATCCTACAACTGGAGAAATAACACCTTCTACGAGTACGGTTGGTAATTACTCGGTGACGTATGAAATAGCTGCCTCGGGACCTTGTCCGTTGTTTACGACTTCTGCGTCAGTTTCTGTGGAATTTTGTACTTGCGTTGTTGTGGCATCATCAAATGCCCAAACCGTTTGTGAGAATACTCCAATAAATCCAATTACGTATACCACCACTGCCGGTGCGACCAATGCAGTGATAAGTGCGGGAGCATTGCCTAGTGGCGTTACGGGAAGTTTGTCTTCAGGAGTGTATACTTTGTCGGGAACTCCAGGAACTCCAGGGGTTTATCCTTATACAGTTTCCATTACCTCTGGAGCGGATGTTTGTTCTGCTTCCGGCACTATCACCGTAAACCCAAATGCCACCATAACGCTGACTTCAGCGGTGCCCACCACAAATCAAACGTTGTGTATCAATACCCCTATCACGCCTATAGTTTATACTATTGCCAGTGGCGGTACGGGAGCGACAGTTACGGGACTCCCAGGGAATGTGACGGGCAGCTATGCCGGAGGAGTGTTTACGATTAGTGGATCACCAAACGCAGCCGGGACGTTCAATTACACGGTTACTACCACCGGAGGTTGTTCCTCAGTATTGCTCAGCGGCACGATAACGGTTAATCCGAATGCCACCATTACTTTGACTTCAGCGGTGCCAACCACGAGTCAAACGGTATGTATCAACACGGCCATCACGCCAATACAATATACTATTGCCAGTGGCGGCACGGGAGCTACGGTAACAGGTTTGCCAGCAAACGTCACGGGCAGTTATGCTGCAGGGGTGTTTACCATTAGCGGAAGCCCGAGTGGTTCAGGCACTTTTAATTATACAGTGACTACTACTGGAGGTTGCTCATCGGCATCACTTAGTGGAACCATTACGGTGAATCCGAATGTTACCCTTGTACTGACCTCACCAATCGCGACTACCAATCAAACGGTATGTATTAACGCACCTATCACGAACATTACCTATGCCATTGGCAATGCGGGAGTAACGGGGGCAACGGTAACAGGTTTGCCAGCAAACGTTACGGCGAGTTACCTGGGAGGAGTACTTACGATCTCTGGATCGCCTAGCGTTTCAGGAGCCTTTAATTATATAGTAACTACTGCAGGAGGTTGCTCTTCGGCAAGTATGGCGGGACTTATTAATGTGAGTCCGCTGACTTCAATAACGCTCACTTCAGCACCAGCAACGACGGCTCAAACACTTTGCACCGGTACAGCCATCACACCGATTGTTTATAGTGTTGGTAATAACGGCACGGGAGCTACGGTAACGGGATTACCACCTGGTGTTACCGGGAATTATCTCCTTGATATTTACACCATTAGCGGTATAGCAAGCGGGTCTGGAACTTATACGTATACGGTTACGACCTCTGGAGGATGTGGAGTAGTTACGGCTACTGGCACTATCACAGTAAATCCAAATGCAACTATCACCTTAACTTCCGCGGTACCAACAGCAAGTCAAACGGTGTGTATCAATACGGCTATCACGCCTATTGTTTATACCATAGCAAATGGCGGAACGGGAGCGACAGTCACGGGACTTCCAGGAAATGTCACAGGCAGTTATGCAGGGGGAGTGTTTACCATTAGTGGAAGCCCAAGTGCAGCAGGTACTTTTAATTATACGGTTACTACCACAGGCGGCTGCTCCACGGCATCACTTAGCGGAACCATTACGGTGAATCCGAATGTAACGATGGTGTTAACCTCGACAGTGCCTACAACGAGTCAAACGCTTTGTATCAATACAGCGATTACCCCTATAAAATATACTATAGCCAGTGGCGCAACAGGAGCGACCGTAACGGGACTTCCAGCGAGTGTCTCCGGTACTTATGCAGGGGGAGTGTTTACTATTAGCGGAAGTCCAAGTAATTCGGGGACGTTCAATTATACGGTCACCACCGTAGGGGGATGCTCGTCTGTATCGCTCACGGGCACTATCACTGTAAACCCGAATGCCACCATAACGCTGACTTCGCCTGCACCAACGGCAAGTCAAACGGTGTGTATCAATACGCCCATCACTTTGATTACTTATGCCATTGCTGATGGCGGTACGGGAGCTACAGTAACAGGCTTGCCGGCCAATGTTACGGGCAGTTATGCTGGTGGTGTGTTTACCATTAGCGGTTCACCCAATACAGCAGGCACTTTCAATTATACAGTAACAACAACTGGAGGCTGCTCCACGGCCTCACTCAGCGGCACGATCACAGTCAATCCAAATGTAACCATGGTGTTAACCTCACCAGTGTCAACCATAACTCAAACGCTTTGTATCAATACCCCCATCACGCCTATAGTTTATACTATAGCCAGTGGCGGCACGGGAGCGACAGTTACGGGACTCCCAGGGAATGTGACGGGCAGCTATGCCGGAGGAGTGTTCACCATCAGTGGATCACCAAACGCAGCTGGGACGTTCAATTACACGGTTACTACCACCGGAGGTTGTTCCTCAGTATCGCTCAGCGGCACGATAACGGTTAATCCGAATGCCACCATTACTTTGACGTCAGCGGTGCCAACCACGAGTCAAACGGTATGTATCAACACGGCCATCACGCCAATACAATATACTATTGCCAGTGGCGGCACGGGAGCTACGGTAACAGGTTTGCCAGCAAACGTCACGGGCAGTTATGCCGCAGGGGTGTTTACCATTAGCGGAAGCCCGAGTGGTTCAGGCACTTTTAATTATACAGTGACTACTACTGGAGGCTGCTCATCGGCATCGCTCAGCGGCACCATTACGGTGAATCCGAATGTTACCCTTGTACTGACCTCACCCATTGCGACTACCAATCAAACGGTATGTATTAACGCACCTATCACGAACATTACTTATGCCATTGGCAATGCGGGAGTAACGGGGGCAACGGTAAGTGGCCTTCCGGCAAACGTTACGGCGAGTTATCTGGGAGGAGTGCTTACCATTAGTGGAAGCCCAAGTGTTTCAGGAGCCTTTAATTATACAGTGACTACTGCAGGAGGTTGTTCTTCGGCAACGCTCAGCGGAACGATAACGGTGAATCCGAACGCTACCATTACTTTGACTTCGGCCATACCAACCACGAGTCAAACGGTATGCATCAACACGGCCATCACTTCCATAAAATATACCATAGGCAGCGGCGGTACAGGAGCTACAGTAACAGGCTTGCCTACGGGTCTTTCATCGAATTATACCGCAGGAGTGTTTACCATTAGTGGCACTCCAAACCAAGCAGGCGTGTTCAACTATACCGTTAGTACCGTAGGGGGTTGCGCTACAGCGACCTTGTCGGGTACGATAACGGTGAATCCGAAGGCTACCATTACCTTGACTTCTAATCCAGGAAGTACAACACAAATTTTATGTGTCAATA